>OGQO01000870.1_pt1 | contig 30139 bp, 29 predicted proteins | sample 1553241 | NCBI WGS metagenome assembly OGQO01 (sample SAMEA2579933, study PRJEB22360) | human gut metagenome | biome: human gut; feature: human-associated habitat; material: faeces | place: Denmark | collected 2008/2010
TAAGGAGGGTTAATATGAATTCCGAAAAAAAGACTAAACTATGCAAAGAATATATATCGCAGATAAAATGCTTTTTTCCTGTAATTCGTCAAAATGAAAAGAAATACATAAATTATATTTCAACTTCAGTTAATGATTACTGTATTGATAATCCGGATGCTGCTATAGAAGATTTATACAATATTTTTGGTTCTCCACAGGAGACAATCAACAGCTATATGTCTGAAAATCCAGATAATATTGTACCCTATTTTAAAAAAATAAATGTTAAAAAATGGATAATCAGAGTTTTGACAATTTTTATAATTACATTTTTGATTGTTATTTCTCTAAATTTCTCCATTCCATAAAAGAACCAACTAATATCAATAAGATTAGCCAAAATAGAAATGGACCAAATGTACGCTGCATAACGATAATTTTCATAGGACATCAGAATCAAATACACAATTAGAGACATCGCACAAGTAATAAAACGTAAACTTGTAAGCTCCCAAAATAGCTTACTTCTTTCCTGCTTTTGATCCCTCACATATACTATTTCCCTTTGTCCATACATATTCATGCCCAATACTCCAAATAGTGTAAAGTATGTAACCACAGAATTCGTATAGCTAAAAACCCCAATACCTTCCACTCCTAGAACTCTTGAAACATATGGTGTCGTGATAAGAGGTGTAATTATTAAAAGTACTCTATATGAAACATTGTATAGATAATTTTTCATTAATATTTTATCTGTATTTTGCCTCTGCATAACTATTTTCCCTTATATAAAATAATGTTATTTAAACCCTCCCCTTATAAACTGATATTCCGATACTTTATACAATCTTTTTGCTTTCAAAAAAAACCATTTTCTTTTCCATCTACTAATATGGAACACATTTTTCAATTTTACTATTGGGGGTACTCTTGAAGGTTGCAACTCTCGCACTTTTTTGTTACAGTATTCAATTTCTTCCTTATTACTTATATAAATCAGATCTATATTAGGTTTATTATTTGTAATTACATTTGGATAGATATACCATGTCTCATTTATATTTCTTAAATGTATGTCCATTTTTCTCTTATGAAAATGTACATACAAACATTCCTCTTTCTGAACTGCTTTTCCATCTAATATACAGTCATATAATGTCCCGTCACTCCACATAAAGTATTGTTTAATATTTTCCGAATCATCATCACATATTGTATAATAAGAAAATAGTTTACGAAAAGAATAAAAAAAGGGATCCAGATCTGCAAAAATTGGAGCCTCATATATTAATACTTTTTTTTCTTTTGCCAACCGTGATATTCCATATGGATATTCTTCGAAATGGCCAATTAGTAAATCTGAACTAAATACTTGTTTATAATCTACTACACCTCTCGCTTTTTCCTTATATAATGTTTTCATCTCATTATTATTTCTAAATAGTGTAAAATGTCCATGTGATAAAAATTTATCATATTGTTCCAATAAATCATCTGTAAAAAAATGTCTAATATTTCCTAAAAGAATATCGTAGTCACAATATCCCCAATAATCGTAATTACTTATATATTCTTCAAAAATATCTCCAAATGCTGGACGAAATTTACATATTGAATAATAGTCAATATTACCAAGCTTGAACTTATATTTTCCTTGTATATATGCTACCAATTCTTCAAATGTGTATTTAACAAGCCGTACATTTGGAGGAACAATATCTTCACAGTCAATATCTGTCATTATTAAAAAATCAACTGTAGGATTTAACTCCACAGTTTTTAAAAAAAGACTCATAAAATCTGTAAGCTTTCCATAATATGTTCCAATAATAACTATACTTTTCATATATTCCATCACCTTTCTGTAAAACACGAAAGCTCCCAATACATACATGTAACATATCAGTTAACCTTTAAAGTTCTTATATCATTATATTTTCCTCAAGAACTAAAATGTATAGCACCTTTCCAGTCAGATTTTTAATCATATATTAATAGTCTCTCTCTTAGCTCTTTTTTTCTTTTTATTCCATATATTTGACTTACAATTTTCTCTGGGAAATGCAAATACAACCATTGAATAAATTTTCTTTTATTTGTGAGCTCTTTCTTCTTCATTAAGTGTGTCCCAGCAAATCCTGTTATATTATAATAATACATCCACTTATCAGTTAAAAATTTACCTCCCTGCCAAGGCCGTTCAAGAATGTTTGGTACAAAATGAATAATAACCGGATTCTTTCTCTGTAATTCATACTCCGCAGCCGAATAATATTTTGAAAAATCAATTTCACAAATATTTTTTAATGACTCATATCTCCATAACAAATTTTCACTTAAAACATCATACTTCAAATCTATAATTTTTATCTTATTTTCTAATACACAATTTATAACATCTTGGTCTGAATACCAAAAAAAACGCTTTGATTTACTAATAAAGTTAATTATTTTATCTTCTGTACCATAATTTTTCCATTTAGCTACGTTTATCAATAAAACTCCACAATTAATATAATTAGACCTATCTATGCCCAACCCCTCAATATAATATTGAGGAACTATATCTTTTACTCCCGCAACAATTGCTTCCTTCATTTCTATAGAAAACAGATTTTCTAATGAATCAACCACTAAAGTGTCGCAATCTAAGTATAAAATCTTTTCTGTTTTAACCGGTATTTTGTTAATTAAAAATAGTCTCAAAAAGGTTGTATAATTCTGATTCTCACCAAATGCATTAATTCCACTATCTTTTAACCATTCGATCGTATCCTTAACATTGATAAAAAAGATTTTTCTATTGTACTTTTTAACCATACTTTCTAACATATGTTGTGATTCAGCAGAAATATTATCAGCCATAATATAGAATACAATTTCACCTATTGATCTATTGTTTACCATTAATGAAACTATAGAAGTTGCCATAATAGATACATAATTTTCATCTGATGCATAAACAATATTATATGTTGCTTCACTCTCCATATAAATTTATCCTTTCCCAAGAAGATCAGTATATACTTTTACAACCTTCAATGCGTTCTCATTCTTATCAAATCCAGAAATTATATTATGATCCAAACCGTTCCTCAACACATTCCTATATTTCAATATTTCTTTTGCCCATATTTTAGGAGAAACTCTAATGCTTAAACGATGAACCTGATTCGTAACATCTATTTCTTCCGGTAGTTGTTCTGATATGAAACATTGAAGACCGTTAGCCTGGGCTTCAATATTTACTATTCCTAGTCCCTCATATAATGATGGTAAAATAAATATATCCATTGCAGACAGAACTGAAGGAACATCATCTCTTGTACCCGCAAAAACAATATTTTGATCTAAATGATATGTTGAGGCGAATTTTTTACACTCCTCGAGCATAGCACCTTCACCAACCCACAGAAAAATAATACGATTATCAATAGCAATCAATTCTCTAATAATCTTTAATATATATATTGGATTTTTTTGTCTTTCTATTCTCCCTATAGTTCCTACAACAAAATGGTTGTCCAAATTTAACTGTTTACGAATAGACGCCCTGCCCCTTTTATCAAATACATATTTCGCAACATCAATTGAATAATTTACTATCTCACACTGACTTTTATTTTTAAATAAAAAATCACGTGCCTGTTTGCTACAGGCTAAAAAACAATCACCATATTTACTAAATAATTTTTTACCCAATATATTATAAATCATATTTCTGATTTTATGGCTTTGAGGTATTTGAGGATTATGACAATGTATAACTACCTTAGAACTTGAGTGACTTTTCTTTACAAAATACGCAAAGATAAAACCATCTCCACTTGAACCATTAATATGAACTACATCATATTCTCCTTCCGCTACAATCTTTTGAAACCATTTTAGTTTTAAAAACTGGCTAACCGGGAACCTTCCTCTTTCCTCTGGCACAAACAATTTAATCCTATATTTTTTTAAATAAGGATCAAATATATTAGATATTTTTTTTCTAGCGTATATATGTGTTTCAATCCCATTTTCATTAAACATATCAAAACAATTTATGAGATTTCTTTCAACACCGCCGCTCCCCCATCCATTAATTACTTGTAATACTTTCATTCGTCACCTCATTAATATAATTATCCACATACTGATAATTTGAACATATCATATAAAGTATATAGATTCCTGAAAACTCCAAGAAATCTACCAAATCTGCAACCAATACACATATAAACAAGAGTCCCAATATTCTAGCTTCACACTGATCCCATTTTCTATATAGTGGACCAACTACACTAAACCAAAAAAATAAATATATAACCAGTCCGATTATGCCCCCTATGAATATAGTATGTAGTAAATGGCTATGACAATGTGATAATCCTATCATGTCACTAATAACGTTCGTATCTAACACTCCAGTTCCTAAAACTAAATTATGTAAAATATAATCATTAGCGCGTTGCCAAACTATTGTTCTTCCGCTTAATGTCATATTTTTGTGTAAAACATCAACAATAAACGGCTGAAATATTCGATATCCTTCAAATAAAATTAAATACCCCCAAACAAATATATAGCCTATCAAAACAACTCTAATATTTATCCTTTTTATGAATTTTGTTTCTAAAAAAAACATATATAGAATCAAAAACAATAAAAAAACAGACATTGCTCCTGCCGACCATGTATAAATTAAAGAAAAAGTAGCCATAACCGTGACTAAAAGAGTTTTTTTTGTATTCTTTTTCATATCCGCAATAGATACCAACGCAATAGTTGGAACAAACCACGTGATAAATCTATTATCTGAGTCAAAAACCCAAAACGGAACAAGTTGAAAAAGATCTTTTCTAAATAATACTGCTGTTTTTATTTGCATTAATCCATTCGGGAATAATAGTAAACTCACTAAATTTAATACTACTCCTCCCCGAAGCAGCCTTCCAATTTTAATAATAAAATGATCTATTCGATTCTGAATCAAATATTCTGTTAACATAGCGATACCAATTATATTGGCATATATTGAAAACCATTGTATAATCGAGCCATTTGATAATAAAGTCACAAAACCAATGTATATTATGTAAACAATAAGAATATAGATTGCTCTACTATGCGTTTTGGTGAAAAAGAAACACATCACTCCAACAAGTACACCTAGAATTCTTATAGCTATAGAAATATAGTGAAAATAGGGAATACAATATTCCAAAATATTAGGTGCCAAGAAGACAATATATATAGACAATATAATAGCTTCTTTTAGTGATATTTTTATTTTCATATTCATCCTTTACATTTCATAACTTGATTTTTGAGGCAATATTTTATCGAATGCATCTATTAACTGCTCTTTATAAAGAATAAACTCATTATCTGACATTTCTCCATCATTAATTGCAATAAAACTCCCCTTTTGTTTAAGTAAATAATCAATCGCTTCCTCCATACTATCTCTATTTTTCTCTATATAGAAACTTTTTCCAATTTTATTCGAGCGTATTTCAAAATTTCCACTTGCCAACTGCCAATTTCTGATCGTCCATTGTGTATAATCTAATTTATCTCTAAACTTATGCAAACAAGTTTCATTAAACAATTCGTACTCTTTTTCCCATAAAAGTTTATATGTACTTTTCAAATAAGAATTAGGTAAATGAGGCTGATATACTCCTGGAAATCTTGGACATGGTAATAGATATAATGTTCTTAATAATTCTTTCCCATTTTTTAAATTAAACCACTTTTTCCAGTTCATCATTAACGATTTATGAAAGTCAAAATATTTATTAATTATACCTGTTGCCTGCATATTTGCATAATTAAATCCATAATTCATTTCAATACAATGAACATTTAACGCTGCAGAATCACATGGCTTCCCTTTTTTAAAGCAGTCCGTCTCTCTCAAAGGTGAAATTATAAATGTATCATCATTAAAATAAACAAACTGTTCCTCCAATCCCTGAATTCTGTGAAAATTCAATTCTAAGGGGTTACAGTTAAATGTAGGTAAATATTGAACTGGCATAAAATCTTCATGATTAACTATTTTTAACTGTGGGTGACTGGTATTAAGCCATTTAGGCAAATGTCCCCATGTAACAAAATAAATATTATTTACCCATGGAGCAAACTTTTCTACACCTCGAAACCAATATTTAAGGTTATCCCATTCTCTGTATCTTTGTGCTCGAGTATCCTGCTGCCATGACGGCGTATATTTATTTTTCTCAGCCTGCCATTTAGGATCATTACCATCAACCCACAAAATAACAAAATCAATTTTTTTATTCATTTTAACCCTACTTTCCTAAAAAGGAACAAAAAACCTTTAACAAGCCAATTTTGCTTTTCCATAAACATTACATTCATTTCTTTATATGGAATCCCATTTTTTTCCATCCATATATCAAGCATAAACTCTCCATAATACGCCACTGCTCTTGTCTGCATCCGGTCATAACCGGCTACATCAATGCGTTGATCAACCTCTAACAGGATTTCAAACAACCATTCACAATATTGATCAAATAAGTCCCTTTTCATCACAAACATATTAAACATGTGAGCACTGGTCCGATTCATCACGGTTTTAAATGCATCATAGTACTCTGGTGTTTTTTCACGAATAACCTTTTCTAAAATCCTATAGTCCTTCTCAAATGTATAAGGAAGATGCAGGAAGTGTGATTCCATTGTTTCGATATAATATTTTCGCTTATTCGGAACAATTACATCCGTCGTACATAAAACTTTCTCTATTTCCTTTTGAGGTGCTATTAACTGAAATTTGTCTTTACACAACAATCGTTCGAATACGTTTTTAGCCGTAAAATGTCTTCGATAATGTACCAAGCCTATGTAGTCTGCCTTCAGATTTTTCCATGCCCAGTATATTCCCGTAAGTTCACAGAGTCTCGGATTCGTTATGGATATGTTATCTCCGGTATTATCACCAACATATCCCAGATCTTCCTTCCCCTCTTTTCCAACATGAACAGGTATATACATATGATCCGTCGGCATTCGGTATTTTTTGTGAGCAGCCACCAAAATCTTTATATCCATAATTTCTAATACTCCGCTTCTTCATGCCATTTCCATGCATGTTCTACAATCACATCAATATCTCCATAAATTGGTTTCCAACCAAGTATTTTCTGTGCCCTTTGACTGCTGCCCACTAACTTAGCTGGATCTCCCGGTCTTTTATCCGTTAACGTCACTTTGAAGTCTCTGCCTGTTACCTGTTTTACAGAGTTAACTACTTCCAATACGCTGGTTCCCTTTTCATTCCCAAGATTAAAGAACTGACTCTCTTTTCCGGCCTCCAGATGATGTAATGCCAGCAGATGTGCGGTAGCCAGATCATATACATGAATATAATCTCGTATGCAGCTTCCATCCGGTGTGTCATAGTCTGTACCAAACACTTTAATATCAGGTCTTTTTCCACTTGCCGCATCCAGTACCAAAGGTAGAATATGAGTCTCCGGATTATGGCTTTCGCCGATCTCCCCATCCGGGTCTGCTCCTGCTGCATTAAAATACCGAAGAACTACATACTGAAGTCCGTATGCCTTGTGATAATCCTGAAAGATCCTTTCCACCATCAATTTCGTAGCACCGTATGGATTAATCGGGTTCTGTGGCATGTCTTCTGTAATTGGAACCTTTTCCGGCTCTCCATAGGTTGCACAGGTAGATGAAAAGATAATCTTATTACAACCATATTTCATCATTACATGAAGTAAATTCAGCGTATTCGCCACATTATTATAATAGTATTTCTCTGGATGATCCACGCTCTCTCCTACGTAGGCATAAGCTGCAAAGTGAAATACGGCGTCAATCTGATTATTCTTAAAAACAGCTTCAATTTCGTCCATATTCTTCAGATCTCCGACAACAAGCTTTCCCCACTTAACTGCCTCCTTATGTCCATAAATCAGATTATCAAATACAATTGTTTCATAACCTTCCTTATGAAGTTGTTTATTAATGTGGGAACCAATATACCCGGCTCCACCGCAGACTAATATTGCCATAACTAATACTCGCCCTTTCCACTAATGACATAGATAGCTGTTTTTACAATCAGTAATAAATCTTTAAATGTATTTGCCTCACTAGCATACTTACAATCCATTTCCATTCTCTGCTCATATGGAATGTTAGCCCGTCCGGCAACCTGCCAATAACAGGTCAGGCCCTGAGATACGGAATATCTCTCATCATATTTATTACCATATGTTTCCTCGGTTTCCTTTACTTCATAATCCGGCAGTGGTCTTGGTCCAACCAGACTCATATCACCTTTCAGAATATTTACCAGCTGGGGAAGTTCATCAATGCTGAATTTCCTTAAATAGTAGCCAGTTTTTAGGATTCGTGGATCCTCCTTATCACTTAATTTGAAAGATACCTCTTTCTCTCCTGCTGCAAGCTTCATCTGTTCATGCAGCTGATCTGCATTACGTTTCATGCTTCTGAATTTGTACATTTGAAATCTGCGTTTATCTTTTCCCACCCTCGTCTGAACATAAATAATGGGGCGTCCATCTTCAATAAGGATCAGCAACGCTGCAATCAGCAATACAGGTGACAGTAGTACCAATCCACACAGGCTGAGAACTACATCAAAAAAGCGTTTTACCCCTATGTAGAATATTGATTTCGGATTATTACGTGTCTTTAGTTGTACATTTGATTTTAATGATATCGTTTTTAATTCTTCTGCCATTATTTTCTACCACAATCCATTATCTTCTGTATTCCACAAACGTTCTGTAATACATTTCCGGTAATCCTACATCATAGCTTTCTCCGTCTACATCTACACCGATCAGCTCACCCCTTTGAGCTAAGTTCATCAAGGCTTTCGTAACATCTACCTCTCCACTTTCCGATGCCTGCTCCTGCTTTGCGATCTCCTGCCCGAGATATTGAAAAATTTCATCGGTCAATACATATTGTCCAAAGGTTGCAAAACACTCTCCATCCACGGCCAGCTCTTCCCTGGCCGATTTCGGATCCGGCTTTTCAACCATACGGTCAACATCCATAAGATATGGTCTTTCCGTTTTGAACTTTCCATGAATAATTCCATAATTTTTACTGTCTTCAAAAGGAACTCTCTTTATGGAAACAACCGCTTTTCCCCCTGACTTGTTATAAGCATTAATTGTCTGCCGTGTACAACTCAGTTCAAGGTTAGATTTGTAAATAAAATCCCCCAGCATCATAACAACCGGTTCTTTTTTCAGATACTTATACGCCTGATAAACAGCATGTCCGAATCCTTTTTTCTCCTTCTGGACAATCAGATGCACCTTCTGTCCAACCTCTTCTATCCTGTCATAATAATTTCTTACAGACTCAGGAAGTGAATCTCTATACCGCTTATCTTCATCAAAGTCAAATAATCTCTTATATTCTTCTTCCTCACCCGCACCTATAATCAGGTAAATATCCTCAATTTCAGCATCTACCAGTTCCTCCAGCATATACATCAATGCCGGCTTAACGACACCGCTTTCATCCATGATCGGAAGAAGTGCTTTCTTTGTGAAAAAGGTCTGTGGAAACATTCTGGTTCCTGCTCCTGCAATCGGAATAATTGCTTTCTTAATTTTTCCTCCGGCATTTAACTGAAATCCAAATGCCTCCATATGACGCTCATTATTCAGATAATCTATAATCTTTTGCTGGGATTCCTTATTCTTTGCCAGAAGCTGTACGGTTCCATCGCCCTGTGATCCAACACCCTTTGCTCCATAAATCCACTTCTGGAGATGCGGATCATTCAGTACGGAATGCAATACCGGAGATGCAAGTTCATCGATACAGGCCGGTGCAATTTTCTCATCAAAAAGCTTCTGGGCCTCTGTCATAATACAACCGAGTTCTTCCGGATTTCCTTCCTCAATTGCTTTTCTTGCTTTCTTTATAATTTCATGATTATCTCTGCCGAGTGCTTCCTGTTCGCGTATGCCTGTTTCATCTGTTGCGAAAGGATAGGCTTTGTTCAGGTATGCCAATATCTTTTTTGTATCCTTACCTGCACAGAGATCTGCAATCACCCAGTAAAATGTGGTGCCGACCCGAAGCTTCTCAACGTCAATTTCGCTCTGATTAAAGTGCATGAGTACCGGCGTTTCTCCATAGGCACAAGCCTGATCCAGCCGTCCACATCTTGATCCGGTGAGCAGCTCTCCCCGATAAGCAACCTGCATAATGCCTCTTGTGCTGATATGTAATCCATACAGTTCATTAAAGGCTTTTGCCACCAGACAACAAATGGCCGCACTTGACGAAAGTCCCTTTTTCATTGGAAGATTCACCCTGGTTACCGTAATCTTCACTCCACCCACATGATAATTCTCCCGCATATAGGCAGCTACTCCACAGCAATAGGAAAAAAGCATCGTTTCCCCGGCCTGCTTCTTAAGCTCCTTTGTATGCATTGGACATCTAAAAGATATCTCATTACCATCTACATCAAATGAAGTTACTTCAAAATCTTCACTTCTTTCTGCATTGGCATATATTCCAAGATTGATTCCTGTCACGATAGCCTGACCTTCTACCAGATCGGCATTTTGTGTCATATAGGAACCAGCCCAATCACTATGTTCTCCGAACAAACATAATCTTCCTGGCACAAATAATGACACCGTTTTTTTCATGAAATCGTACTCCCCTCGTCTGTCATTTTTTCTTCCACCTTCTCTATATCATCAACGCTCATCTGCACGGAAAGCAGTTCTCCAAACAGTTCCATTTCCACGTCAACCGTTCTCTTGCGTTCATCAATACTCACTACTTTTAATGCCTGATCCCCACAGATGCCCCTAGTATTGATCACATAATCACCGGGCTGTAAGCCCGTAGCGGATACGACACTGTTTCCTTTCACACGGCATTCCTTTTCTATATGATTCTTCCGGAGCCGTTTTTCCTCCTCTATCCAGGGAATCTGCACATCCTTTTCACACCACAGACCGAATTTCATTCTCCGTATCTGTCCAAGAAAGGGAATTTCCACCACAGCTCTCCGATGGGGAAGATCCAGCTTAATGATATAGTCCGAATATTGTTCCAACGGACCAATAATGCCGGTGACTCTTCCTTCCGAATTTTTTTCAATGTAACTGACCCTCATAATTCCATCCGTGTAAATGTTGCACAAGAACTGTTCTTCTTCCACGCTCACGGGAATAAAGGTCTTTTCTTTCTGATTGTTCTGATCCAGCTGATCAGAAAGTAAATTAGCGAACCTGGGAATTTTCCGAAGTTCTTCATATACTGCTTCCGGCTGATCCGATTTAATGAATACATAGCCGGCAAAGGTCTTCTTAACGCTGATATGTCCGACACCCTCCTTGCGCCAGACATCTTCATATAAAGGCACAAAGCATCGTTCAAACAAAATATGATCCATCCTCTGGTTGATCCAGGTACATACCTGCTGCTCCTGCCCGTTCACTGTCTGTATTGCATACCACATGATAGGTTCACTCCCATTTTTTTCGACATAGCTTCGCCATTGCCACGGTGTTAGCCTCGACGTAAGCTGTCTTCTATGATCGTTCAAAAACTTCAGGAAGCATATACTACTCAGAAGATTTCTCACTAACTATTCCATTTCATTTTTAACGTCTGCGCCGGTGGGGACCGGCGCAGACAAATCCCCACACTTATTTATAAATCTAGATTCATTTTGTCATCTGAATTCCGGCGTTTCCACCTTATTCAGATAACGGATTAGTTCTGAACGAACATTACAGGACCGGACTGTGTCAGGTCGAGTACGATATGGTCGAGTCTGATTTCCTTAACGGTAACCGGAACCCATTCACCATTTACAAGCTGTAATACTGTAACATTCTCTGTTCCGGCTAAGCCTTTAACATAGAAGTTAACGGTTACAGTGTTTCCTTTTGCTACAGGAAGCTTCGCATTAACGAGGTTAAGGATCTTTCCTGTTGCTGCTGTCTTAGCAGCTTTAACGGTTGCAGCGTCAACCTTTCTTAAGATAACAGTCATATTGGTTGCTACACCATTAACGATGATCTTTCCGCCCTGTCCTACTGGCAAAGTGTCAGTAGCAGAGAGTCCTGGAGTAGATACAATCGCATTGTTTGTGTATTCACCAACAGACATGCTTACTTCAGCTGCTGCTGTTTCGACAGCGCTGTTCTGTGCGCTCTGTGTAGATGCTGCTACTACTGCACCTGCTGACGGTGAAGGAGCTGCGCATACTGCCATAGGCATTACAAGAACTGCTGCTGCAGATACTAATGCAATAAGTTTCTTCATTGGACCAATTCCTCCCTTCTTGCAAAATTAAGTGTGGTTTATATCAACATCCTTCGATGCAGATATCAGTACATTACTCTTCGTCCTCAAAATCATATACGAAGTCGGTTCCATCGAATATCATACGGTCCATGCTTGCCACGCCTGCATTTACAAGTCCTGCCATCACAACGAACTGTCGGTCTCCTGTTGTTATTCCATCGAGTGTCAGAAGGAAATGTCCGGCTGTGATGTCCTCCCAGCCATCCCTCTTATTCATAGTCATGTCTCTTCGGTCATAGTAATCCGCAAGATATGCATTGCACCCCTGATAGGTGGTATAGTCGTATCTTCGCAGAATATCACTGCCCTCATCATAGTAGGCAGCATAAATACTGTATGTATACACATTATCCGGCGTGTAAATATAGAGTGCCTCATGCTCATTAAAGAAATCAGGCTCTTCAAACTTATGCAGTTCATAGAAAAGCTCTCCTTCCTTCTGATCCTTTCCATGAATCACGGTATTGAAGTCACAGAGGTTTGTCTGATTCGGAATCTCGATATAAAGAGCCCCTGCCTCTCCTTCCTGTCCATCTGCCATATGATTCTGATAATAAGTATCCGATGTAGCACTCTGCAAAAGCGGCCGGTCAATATCCGTTCCCGGAATATACAGCCATCCCCAGATCTCCGGATTTTCTTCCTGTAAAACCGTAAAGTCAATTCGTCCATCCTTTGCCGTTTCAAACTGAAGCCCGGTACGATTTTCTTCTGCCTCCGACGTACTCTCTGATGCACTCTCTGATGTCTGCTCTTCCGTTCCTGCTGTATCCTCCCTGTTGTCTGTATTGGAAGATCCGCATCCACTGAATGCTCCCAATATCAGCAGGATACTCACGATTACAGTCGTTAATTTACTTATTGTTTTCTGTCTGATCTGATTTTTCATTTCTGATTTTTTTACACATCTCATCGTTGGTTTCTTTTGATACCTCTTGCTGTTTTCTGAATATCCTTTATGCTTCTTATGCTTGTACTTGTTATGCCTGTACTTCTCTGTTATCTGCAATTACTGCTCCACCGGCTCATAGAATACCTTTAGAATCAATTCAAACAGATCGGTCTCCTCCACATAAAACTCCTCGAATACATTCCCCTGCTTTGTTTCTCCCTTCAGGGTATAGAGATAATTCTCATCGAAGCTGTAATCCTTTGCTATGGATACCAGATAGGTCATCTCATCCACCGTCAGACTGGTAACAGTCTGCGGAGCGATCGCCTGATATACGGAAATCGGAAATCCAATGTCTTCCTTTGTCTTTTGCTTTACCTTCTGCAAATACGTCGTAATAAACTGCTTCTGACGCTCCAAACGATGATCCGCAGAACCGAACTCCTTCGTATCACGATTATGAATATAGGCAAATGCAAGATCACCCTCCAGATGAACCTCCTCACCCTCCTTAATTACGGTGCTGTTTCCACTCTTAATATCCTCCAGTGCCACTACATCCACACCACCTACCATATCCGTAAGTGGTCCGATCGCACTCATATTAATGGCTGCATACCCATGAACCGGCATTTCATAGAACAGATGCTGTACAGCATTCACCTGATACTCACAGCTTTCTTCCACACCATTCCCAAAGCCGTGCTGCACGGCAATCTGCGCTTTAATCGTATTAACATAGGCACCGTTATCATCATAAACAGAAATATCCGTCATTGTATTCCGGTTAATGCCAATGACACTTAAGGAATTATCATGTGGATTCAATACCACCAGAAACAGCGCATCTGCCTGTCCACCATTCGTTCCTTCCTCTACCTCCTTAACATCCCTGTTCTTATCAATTCCCATAACAAGAAATGTCAGAATATCCTCGTTATATGCATAAATCTGACCGTTATACTTCACCCAGCCTTCTTTCCAGCCGGCGGATTCTTCTTCGGTCGGCTGCAATTCAATCACCACCGGTGCATTTTCAAGCTTCGGTGCTGCAATCACATTGCTGCGCAAATTCGCCTTACCAATCGCTCCCACAATCAGGAACGCTGCAAATGCAGCTGCAAGCAGTCCCGTAATCGCAGCGAGCACAGTCAACGCAACCACCTTGCGTTTACGCTTCTTATCGCGCTTCACCTTTTCCGGATCCAGAATCTGTGACTTCTCCAGATTCGCCACACGGTCTCTTCTATTTTTCTTGTTCGTTAACATGTTGCCCACAATCTCTCACCCATCATTCTGTCATTCTTATCTGTCATCTATCTAAACTATTTGTATAATTTGCGGTTTTTGATAGTTCTTTCACAATCAGCGCAGCCGGCGGAATATCACAAGCAGACCTTTCGCAAAGCTTCCGTCATATATGACTACTTCACATGCACCGTCACACTCACCGGATCCGACACATTCCCATCAGAGTCTGTCGTCGTCAGCGTTACGGCATGATCTCCCCTGGCATTGACATCATATTTGGACGCCTTCAGATTCTTAAATAACGTCTCATATCCATCCTTATCATCCTGAAAGCTCCCAACCGCATCAATCCATGCCGGAAGCTGCCCGGCGGTCGCATTTACGGTAGTACTCTTTAAGATAATTTTCGGATTTCCGGCCTTGGCAGCAGCTTCCTCCTCCTGCCGTCTCCTCGCTTCTTCCTGTTGTCTTTGCTCTTCCTCTTCCTGTGCCTTCCGGTCCGCCTCTTCCTGCTCTTTACGGCGTTGTTCCTCTATATCCGGTGTCGGTGATACGGAAGGAGAACTTTCAGCTTCTGTATCCTCTTCCGGCGTATCTTCTGCATTTGCTGTGGCCTGTAGTTCTTCTTCCTGTGCATCTGCAGGTTCCAAAGTCTCCGGCTCACCCGGAAGCGCTCCATCCATGTCTCCGTCAAATCCTGCCATTCCGATATCCTTCATAGCATCTCCGGTAGCTTCGTTTACTGCTTCAAACACTCTGGATGCTTTCGCGGCATTTCCGTCAAGATCCGTTACCGCATAATAAACAACAGCACGGTCTTCATTCTTATTCTGTACAATCTTCTCTACCACAATGCGGTCTGATACATCACCGTTTTTCGCATCCATGGCAGCAACACCCTGGAGTAGTTTTTCATTGTCGATTCCGCTATAATAAATCAGATCATTCTCTGAAAAGGAGATCACCGGTGCTTTCCGGTCTCTGCCGAGTAACAACACCACACATGTCACAATCAATATGATATTTAAAACGGTAAAAACGACTGTCCATTTTCCACTGTCTTTCATACTTTTATTCCTCTGTCACATTTATTCCGGCTGTAATTTTTCCGACAGCATATACTGTTCGCGCATCTTTTCAAATCAGTTCAGACTACAAATTTATCTCTTCTAAGTCAGAACCTCTATCCAGCATCTCATCCAGATTCAGATCCGATTCTGCACTTTCTTCTACTGTCGAATCCATCGGACGCTTCTCGGTTAATTTTCTTGAAGCACGCATTCCTGCTTCTGCTCCGGCTTCTTCCGCTCCCTGCCTGCTCAGATCCGTGGTCCTCGCATGTACGCCTTCATTTCCGTATTGTCCGTAATATTTTCCATAATATTTGCCATAGTATTTACCATAATGACCATAGCTCTTCGTACTCATATCCACCTTGTTAAGAACGACACCCAGGATACGGCTTTCTGTCTTGTCAAGCTGTGCTTTTACATTTTGTGCAAATTTATAACTGATCGCATTGTTCTCAATAACAAGAATGGTTCCATCACACTTCTTGGCAGCAACTGCTGCATCAATTACACTCCCAAGCGGTGGAGTATCCACAATCACATAATCAAACAGCTGCTTTGCTTTATTAATCAGGCTTTCAAAATTTTCTCCGCCAAGAAGTTCACTGGGGTTAGGTGGAACGGGGCCTGCAAAGATCATGTATAACTTGGGGAAGTTTGTTTTACAGATCACATCACTCAGTTTCTCCCGTCCCACCAGAATGTGAGTCAAACCCAGGCGCACTGCACCTGTTTTGTATCTCCCTACTAATACAGACTTACGCATATCAGCATCGATGAGCAGAGTCCGTTTTCCTGCCTCCGCAAAAGCCTTGGCAAGTTCCATGGCAACCGAGCTTTTTCCTTCATTCGGAGTACAGCTGGTTACGGCGATTACCTTTAAGTCTGCACCACTGAATTCAATGTTGGTGCGCAATGTTTTGAATGCTTCTTTAATCCGGTAATCCTCAGATTTATCAAATCGTAAAGATACATGCTGCATGGTTAACTCATCCATGGTCATTCTCCTTATCTTCCCGTGCTTCTCTATGTTTCCCTCGTGATCCCATCCGGGATCATCCCGTTATTCCTTAACACCTTACTTACTCTGTTTATGCTTCTTCTTTTTCTTTTTGGAATTGACCTCATCTTCCTTCATGGGAATCAGCGCCAGTGTGCTTAAGCCCAGATACTTCTCAATATCATCCGACGACTTGATCGTATCATCCATGAGATAACGAATCAGAATTATTGCACTGATTCCAAGACATCCAAGCAGTCCTCCGATAAGTGCCCATTTTGAGCAGCCCGGGGATGCCTTTTCGGTTGGCATATTGGCTGTCTCTGCTACATTAACTGCGTCAATGTCCATAACATTCTGAATATGGGTGCTTGCATTTTCTCTTACAGAATTCGCTATATTCATTGCCCTCACCGGATCGTGATCCTCTACGGTAATCGAAACGATTCGCGTATCACTCGGCGTTGTTACATCGATCTTCTTAAGCAGATCTTTGTATTCCATATTTAAACCAAGCTCCTGAATCACAGCCTCCAATACATAACGGCTGTTGATCAGCTCCGCATAATCCTTCGTAAGCTGTGTCCCCAGCTGCACGTCACTGTAGGTAACAGAAGAACTGTCGCTCTTATTTAAAATATATATTTTGGTTGTAGACTTATACGTCGGAGCAATTACGAACTTGCTTAGAGCAAAACAGCTGAGCGCACAAAAAAGACCGATACTTAAGATCAGCCACACATGTCCCCACAGGACATAAAACAACTCCACAAGATCAATTTCTATTTCATCACGTTCATTTTGATTTTCCATGAAGTTCTCCTTGGTAATTTCTCACATTAATCATCTGACAGGATTCATCAGAGAATCTCATTTCGTATAACATGTTCCGGATTATTCACAAAAATATCCTCAGCATATTGATTCCCATATTTGTGAACAATATAATCCGCACATTTCTTTAATTCCGGTGCCCGTTTCTTCGTGTCATGTGCATCTGTTGCCACAAAATGTACCAGCTCCTGCTTTAACAGCTTTCGTGTAAAGCTCTTCATTCCAAACCCCACATTACCCATTACACTTCCGGCATTCACCTGAATATACGCGCCCATTCCTGTCAGATCTTTGATACGTTCAACATGATCTGCCAGACACTGATATCGCTCCACATGTGCTATAATCGGGAAATAGCCTTCAGATAAAAGGTCATAGACACCATTACGCAGATAATCGTAATCATCCATTGGAGCAAATTCCAAAAGTACATATCTGGAATCCGCCATCGTCCTTGCCACGCCGCCATGCAGCTCCTGTGCAAGTTCCATACGATAATAGAGCTCATTTCCTCCGATTAGTTCAATTGACAATCCGACTCTGCCCATCTGCTCCTGTAGTTGTTTAATATAGACATTCATACTGGGGATGTGAATATTGTGTCGTCCAGGTTTATTATGTGGTGTGACAATGATAGTACGGATAGCATTTTGCTGTGCAATCCGTAACATTGCAAGACTTTCCTCCATAGACTTGGATCCATCATCAACCCCAGGCAAAATATGGCAATGAATATCAATCAGATCCATATTTTCATCCTTTTCCCTTTTATATGTATGCTATTTTTAATATCTTCCTATAATATATTATGCTATTAATAATATATTTTCAAGACATATTTTGCATGAAAATAAATTCTATTACGATAAAATCTTATAAATTATGTTCAATTTTATCCTCTCGCGAAAATTTATACACTTTTTATAGTGCATTTTCTTTTTTCTCGATATTTATTGTGCTTTTTGTATGTTTTAGAGGGGCATTTTCGGATACTATAGAGATCAAGAGGTTTGGAATCTATACATATTATAACATTGAGCCCCGATGGACCGGCAGAAATCTACAGAAAGGAAAGTGGATGATCACAGGAAATAAAAACCGAACATTAGAACAATATCTGAAAGAACTGCGTAAATCCTGCAACTATTCCCAGGAGTTTGTTGCATCGCACTTAAACATTACGCGTCAGACATACTCACATTACGAAACCGGGCGGATCACTCCACCTGTTAATTCCCTGTACAATCTTGCCAAATTATATGGAATTCCGGTGGAGAACCTTTTAAATTTAGTAGTCACCTATAATATTAATATGGATTTTGCACGAACCATACAACCAACGAACATGAATTGTCCTGATGAAATCGAGGCATTTGTTGAATATACCAACGATCCACAAATTCGCAACAAATTAAAATACCTCAATCGTGATGAACGTCTGCTCTTATATTATTTTCAGTTACTGGATCTGCGTGACAAAGAAGACATTCTGGACTTTATGAAATTAAAATCCCACAAACGTCCGCATGTACCTGATGAAAAACGTGATTAGAAAAACCGTGGCTTCCGCCACGGTTTTTAACATTCTTATTTATTATATTTCTCAAGACATTCGGTTAATTCTGATATACAAACGTTTCTTCATCTTTCATCGGATAACAGATCAATTCTTCTGCGTCCAGATCTTCCCTGTGCATGTCCACTGCCGTAATCTGATGATTCTGGTAAGTGGTGTAATAATAAATTCCCCTGGAAGCATTCATGCAGGAGGTATAAATCGTGATTTCATATTTTCCGTCCGTCACCTCACAGCACCCTCTCTGTTGTTCTACCGATCCCAGAATATGGAAGAACTGTCCGACGCTGTCTGCTTCACCCTCTCCGGATACCGCATGCATTCTGGTATACGCCACCCGCACAAATCTTGACATGGAGGACAGATCCCCCGGCATTCCCAATGCTCCCATACCTCTGCTGTAGGCCTGCAGCGGAACTTCCTTTGCAAAATGATTCTCCGGTTGTTTTTCCGAAAGATGCATATAATTATTCAGATTAAAAATCTGCATTTCAAAAGGTGGATTATTAGTAAGCACTCCAACCGGATTATCATATACCTTCAGACCGTCTCTCACAGATTCAACCACAACGGCTCCCGTCGTATCTGCTATAATCCAGTGAAGCTGTGCTGTAGGGAACTGCTCACTGAACGGAGTTCCCACAAGATTCATGTCAGCAAGTGTTTCTTTTGCTTCCTTCAGATCTGCACACCGGCTTAAAATCCACGGAATAAATTCAAACTGTGCTATATTATGCTTTCCATCCTGAACCTCTGCATAGACCGCATTTCCTACGAAGTTAAGTCCGGCCATACCGAGTCCCTTTTCATTCACCGCATCATAATAAAGCGGATACCCTCCTGCCACATGTGCCATTCCAATGATCGCATAGTGTGTATCAGGCATTCCGTCATGCCGGAATGCAAACGGATATTTCCTTGGCGTAATCGTGATCTGTTCTCCATAGGAAAATTCATAATCCAGAGTTCTTCCCATATAAAAGTCTTTTGTTTTATAAGTTGCTGCTGTACACATGATCGGTCCCTCCTTTTTGGTAATACCAAAGCTCTTTAAACAGTCTTTATCTTTTTTAATTAAGAAAGCAGAATACCTCTTCTCTTAGATATTCTGCTCACTGATGTTATTATAATTCGTACGGTGTAATCTGATATACAAAATAATTAAGCCAGTTCGAATACAAAATGTTGCAGTGCGCACGCCATTCCAGGCAGGGTTTCTGCGTATCATCATCCTCCGGATAATAATTCTTCGGCACATCAATCGGAAGCCCCTTTTCCTTGTCACGCACATATTCCTTGTGCAGTGTATAACGGTCATACTCCGGGTGGCCCATGACATAAATCTCCTTACCGCCTTCACTCATGCAAAGCAGAACACCGGCTTCCTCGGACTCTGCAAGAACCGTCAGTTCCTTACACTGATGAATATCTTCGGAAAGAACTGCCGTATGACGGCTGTGTGGAATCAGGAAATAATCATCAAATCCACGAACAAGCGGATTCTTGCGGTTCATCACCTTATGATGGTATACCCCGAATAATTTCTTAGGCAGCAATACCTTCTTTAATCCATAATGATAATACAGACCGGCCTGCGCTCCCCAGCAGATATGAAAGGTCGACGTTACATGCGTCTTCGCCCAGTCCATAATTTCGCACAGCTCCGGCCAGTAATCTACTTCTTCAAACGGAATCTGCTCCACTGGTGCCCCTGTAATAATCATACCATCATATTTTTTATTCTTTAGTTCATCAAAGGTATTATAAAAGCGATTCAAATGCTGGATCGGCGTATTCAGGGAAATATGACTGTTCATCTTCATAAACGTCACTTCCACATGCAGCGGTGTATTGGACAGTGCCCGTAACAGCTGCAATTCGGTATCCTGCTTCACTGGCATGAGGTTCAGAATGCAGACCTTTAAGGGACGAATATCCTGATGCATGGCACGATTTTCATCCATAACAAATATATTCTCATTTTCCAAAATTTCTTTTGCAGGTAATGCGTTCTGTACTTTAATCGGCATTGTACATATTTCCTTTCCCTGTTATATTGGCTGTCATTACCTCTGACATGCGTTACTACTAATCATAGTCCTTTTCTCTTCTTTTGACAACCTCTGCTTTGGCGCAGTTTATCAGTAGATCTCCTTTGGCAGTTTATCAGTAGATAAATACCTTCAGAACCTTTCTATGAACTCATCCTCGGTCAGAATCGGAATGCCCAGTTCTTTGGCTTTCCTGTTCTTGCCTGAAGAGGACTCAGAATCATTATTAATAAGGAAGTTTGTCTTTGCGCTGACGCTTCCGGTCACCTTTCCTCCCTGCTGCTCCACATAGCTTTTAAATGCATCACGGTTCTTAAACCGGTGTACATCACCGGTAATTACAAAGATAAGCCCGGCACAGGTACCTCCTTCCGCACTGACAGCTTCCCCCTGTATAATACGAACCTCCTGCAAAAGGTGTTCCAGGGCTTCCTTATTCTTCGCAATCTGATACCACTCCATGACAGAACCAGACTTTTCCGGTCCGATTCCGTCAACATCTTCAAATCCCTGTCCGTTCTTCATCCGCTCAAGGAATCCTCCGAAGCTCACACTTCCTACGATCTTCCTGGCGGCATCGACGCCGATCATGGGAATACAGAGCGCATATATGAAGTTCACCGCTTTCACTTCCCGGCTCTTTTCAACCGCATTCAACAGGTTTTCACAGGATTTATCTCCGAATCCCTCCATATTGCGGATTGTTTCAGCATGCTGTCCCAGATGATAAATGTCGGCAAATTCATGTACAAATCCTTCGTTCATAAACCGCAGCATAGTCTGAATTGATAAGCCATCGATATCCATTCCGGACTTGCTTACAAACCTGGTATATTTCTTTCCCTGCCTGGCGGTACAATCCGGATTCGTACAATGAAGTGTTTTCGTCCCGCTATTGCTGATATGGATCTGCGTCCGCGCACCGCATACAGGACATGTCTCCGGAATGTGGAAAGAGCCTTTTGCCTCCTTTACTGCAATGCACTTCGGAATAATCTTATTTGCCTTAATAATTTCCAGGGTGCATTCTTCTCCGATTCCAAGTCTCTCCATTTCACTGATATTACAAAGGGAAGCACGGCTCACCGTCGTTCCCTCCAACTGCACCGGTTCAAAAACAGCTACGGGAGAAATTGTTGATGCAGCGCAGGACCATTCTACATAGCGGAGCTTTGACGTTGCAGAAACATCCGCCCATTTAAACGCAAATCCGGCACGTGTCGCATGATGACCGGTTACCGATCCGGTAGCAGCATACACGGTGTCATCATAACAGATGACCAGTCCATCCACCGGAATATCCATCTGCCCGCTCTCAACCTTATGCGTCCAACGTGCAATCACTTCATCCAGACTGTCCTCATTGCACCGTTCCCGTTCAACTGTAAGGAATCCTTCCTTATCCAGATAATCCATCTGCTCTCCGAAAGACCGGATTCCTTCTTCACGGTAAACCAGCGTGAATGCATGGAAATATACACAGCGTTCCTTTACCTTCTGCGGATCATCCAGGCTTAAGGTTCCGGAGGCAAGATTTCGCGGATTGGCATACTTCTCATCATCATCTTCGATCAGGTCATTAATCATCTCAAAATCCGTATAGGAAATCGTTGCTTCTCCACGGACAACCATATGCCCCTGATAGGAAATCTTTAAGGGGAATCCCTTAATGGCATCTTTTAAAAAAGTAATATTATTTCCAACCGCACCGTTTCCCCTGGTTACAATCTTCGTAAGCTTCCCTTTATCATAGGTAAGAACCAGTGTCAGGCCATCCAGCTTCCATGACAGCCAGATATCCCGCCCTTCTGCCCACTTTTTCAACTCGGAGACCTGCTTGGTCTTCGCAAGGGAAAGCGCAGGGAATTCATGCGGTTCACGGTTTCCTCCCGTTTCCTCTGCTCCGGTATTCTGCGTCGGACTATCCGGAAGAATATAACCGGTTTCCTGTTCTAATGCCGTCAGTTCATCAAACATGGCATCCCATTCATAATTTGACATTTTCTCTTCCTGCCCCTGATAGTAGGCACCGGATGCCTCATTCAAAATTCCGACAAGCTCTTCAATTCGTTTCTTCTTAGTTTCCATTTTGGCAATCTCTTTCTTTTATATTTCAGTTTAAATAAGAATTATATCTCTTATGCAAACTGAATTTTGCAAGTTTTCCTGCAAGTCATTCTGTTTTACTTTCAGGCGGTTATTTCATAATTCCCGTTCTCATTCGATTTCTACTCTTTTTCATAAAATGAAACCTGTTTTTCTATTTGTCGTTTCCTAACAAGATCTTGGGTCACAATCCCTCACAGATCTCTTCTATTGGTAGACCGCATCGTATAACGCTTGTAATTCCGCCCCGAGTATCTGCCGATATTCTCCTTTTTTTAACTTTGCAAGTTCGATATTTACCACACGAATACGCTTCAGTTCCTTCACTTCATACCCAAGTACTTTCGACATTCTGCGTATCTGTCTGTTGACTCCCTGGGTCAGTATGATACGGAAAGTAAACTTGCCGATCTGCTCAGCTTTGCACGGTCTGGTTTTTATTTTTAACTCTGGAAGCCAGACTCCCTCTCCCATCTTTTGAATGAAATCCTCTGTAATTTCTTTATTTAACTTTACAATATATTCCTTTTCGTGTCCGGCACTCCCCTTCATCATGGCATTAATCAGCTCACCATCATTCGTGAGAAGAATCAGTCCTTCCGAATCCTTGTCAAGGCGCCCTGCATAAGTCACTCTCACCGGGAACCTTACCATATCCGTAATTTTCCTGTCTGCGAAGCGATCCCGTTCCGTACAGGTTACTCCCACCGGCTTATAATAGGCCAGAACCACTTTATCATTCTTTCCATGAATGCTCTTTCCACGCACTAAAATGGAGTCCTCTGCCGAGACACGCATTCCCATGGCTGCGGGTTTTCCATTCACCGTAACCAGTCCCTGATCAATGAGACTGTCTGCATCTCTCCGTGAACAGACGCCACAGGATGCCAGATATTTATTCAAGCGTTCTTTTTCCATATTCCTGATATCCCTGATCTTCCTTATCTTTCTGTATTTTAATCTTTCTATATTCGTAACTATTCAGATCCCCATTCGTAAAACCGTTGCTAACGCAACGTAGTTTACCTCATGTGGTTACTTCGCCATATAAATTATGCCAAATGTCCTTACGAATGCATGCATTCGACGTCCATATTGTCATAATTTGCATGGCTCTGAATAGTTACCTATATTCTTAATCTTTGCCTTCTTTACATGTAACTCTTATTGTTTAGTCGTGATTTTATTTCATATAGCTCCTATAAATTCATCAATGATTCCGTTAACTCAACTTCTACCATGATCAACGATTTCAGCACATAAACCATTCCGGTTCTCACTGTTCACTCAGTTCATTAATAATTTCAATTTCACTTCACAACATACTGCTCATACTTCCCGGCATCGGCATGATGGCAGCTCACATGCATCCGTGTTCCCTCCGGTTCATAGGACTGTTCCAGAATCTGTGCATTTTCCTGCAGATACGAAACAATGCTGCCCTTGTCATAGGGAATCAGCAAGCGAACCTCCTCATAATCTGCATAAACTCTCCGGATAATTTCCTTTACCAGTAATTCGATGGATTCCGGCTGCCTTGCGCTGATGTATATCTTATTCGTTCCTGCTGTTCTCGGATATGTGTTTTCCCCCAAAGACATCTGTTGCAATTCTTTTTCCTGATCCGGTGTCTTGTGAAGCTGCAGCATCTGATTCTGTGGATTCTGATCCTGCAATTTCTGATCCTGTAGTTTCTGGTTCTGTAGTTTCTGGTTCTGTAGTTTCTGCTCCTGCTCCATCTGGTTCCGTGGCTTCCCGGTCGTATTCGCTGTATTCGTGAGCCGATCGGCCTTATTAAAGACAATCAGCATGGGAATATCTCCAGCCCCCAACTCCCGCAGGGTCTCTCTCGTAGTCTCCATCTGTTCCTGATACCCGGGGTCAGAAACATCCACGACCTGCAGGAGCAGATCTGCTCCTTTAATTTCCTCCAATGTCGAATGGAATGCCTTCACAAGACCATGTGGAAGCTTATGAATGAACCCGACTGTATCCGTTAGCAGAAAATCCTGATTATTTCCGGTGTTGATCCGCCGGATTGTCGTGTCCAGTGTTGCGAAAAGCATATCTCTTTCCAGCACCTTTTTCTCTTCATCCCCTACAAACCGTTCGACCATATGATTCATAATGGTCGATTTTCCTGCATTCGTATAGCCAACCAATGCTACCAGAGGAATTCTGGATTGTCCCCTGCGCTTTCTCTGAGTTTCACGTTCTCTGGAAATGGCATCCAGTTCTTTACGCAGTTCACTGATACGGTGCTCAATGTGACGGCGGTCAAGCTCCAGCTTTTTCTCTCCGGCACCACGGCTGCTCATACTGCCACTGGTTCCTCCCTGTCTGGTCAGTGCCTCATGCATTCCAACAAGACGCGGCAGGAGATATTGCAGCTTGGCTGTTTCTACCTGCAACCTGGCTTCCCGTGTTCTGGCTCTCATCTCAAAAATATTGAGAATCAGGGTTGTCCGATCAATAACAGGTGTTTTTAATTCATTCTGCAGGTTTTTGATCTGGGAAGGCGTCAAGGTATCATTAATTAGAATAAGCTGCGCATCCAAAGCCTGCGCAGCATCCCGTACTTCCTGTACCTTTCCGGTTCCAATGTAAAGTGCTTTATGCACGAATTCCATTCTTTGGGTAACCGTCCCAACCGGTTCCATGAAACACGCCTTCGCCAGTTGTTTCAATTCTTCCATGGAGTTATCAAAATTCTGTTCTTCTCCCGTATCTACTCCGACGAGCAGTACCCGTTCCAATTCTCTATTCTGTTGTTCCTCTAAAAAAATATCCCAATACTCTTCCATAGCACCTCTTATGAAATTATCCAATTACTTATTATTGTATCCATTTACTTCTGTAAATGTTTATCTTCCCCATGCTTCAATGACACTGATATAAGGAATCAATTACCGAAAAGTAATTTTCAAATGTTTTGCGGCAGCATCCCGGATTCTTAATCACTATATTTCCCGTCTTTAATCCCGGAAGCGTAAACGCCATTGCCATCCGGTGGTCATCGTAGGTTTCTATTGTTATGTTTCCACGTTCTATTATACTTTCACGCTCTGCTACACTTTTACTTTCTGCTGCACTTTCACTCTCTGTTGCACTTTCATTCTCTGTTGTACTTTCACATTCTATTGTACTTTCACCTTCCGCTACAATATGATCTTCAGGAACTTTCCCCCACGGAAAAATCTGAATTCCGTCAATCTCCGGAGCCTCTTCGCACCGAACTCCCATTCGCTGCAGTTCTGTCAAAATCGCACGGATCCGGTCCGATTCCTGAAAACGGATATGTCCGATATTGTGAATTCTGGTAACACGGTCTGCAAAAGGTGCAAGCGCAGCCAGTGTCATCGTCTGATCCGAAAAGTCCTTCATCGAAATATCCACGCCATGCATTTCCGGCTCCTTCATAGTCAGCCGTATTCCTTTGGGCGTCTTCTCTTTCTGACATCCCATCTGTTCCAATACGTTCAGGAATTGAATGTCTCCCTGTAAGGATTTCTCCTGAACCCCCTTAACAATAACACTTGTTTTCAGTAAAGGAACCATGGCATAAAAGTAGCAGGCTGCCGATACATCCGGCTCAACTTCATATTCCGTAAGCCCCCATCCTTCCTGATGAGCAATCTCATAACAATTCTCCGTCTGTTCCACCCGAATGCCAAACTGCTTCATCATAGCAAGTGTCATTTTAATATAGGATCCAGCGGTTCTGCTTCCGGTCAGATGTATCTTTAATCCCGTTGGAAGGAGGCATGCTGCCATCAGTAAGGCACTTGCGAACTGACTGCTGAGATTCGTATCAATAGTGATTTCACTCATCTCATTCTCTTCCTGTGCTACATCATTCCGGCATCTATCTTCTTCCGCTTCCATCTTCTGTATTTTGTCTTTCTGTATTTTATCATTCTGTACTTTATCTTTCTGTATTTTATCTTTCTGTTCTTCATCTTCTGTAAATTGCGAAGACAGTTCAAAGGGAAAATGATATTCTTCGTTATTAAACCTAAATTTAACATTCAATTTCTCTAATATTTTCAGGATCGGCTCCATCGGACGCTTACGCATCTGTTCGGATGCATCCAGATAATAATTACCACCTGCAAAAGCCAGTGCAACCGTAAGAAACCGTGCCGCTGTTCCTGCACTTCTTACATTGATGGATGCCTCCGGGTTTGGAATCCTGCCATCCGTACCCTGAATGGTCACCTTCTGCTTTTCTTCCTTGATTTCTACCTGGAATCCAAGCTGGATCAGACAGTCTAAGAAGCCTCTTGTATCATCACTAAACAGGACTCCCGACAATACACACTTCTTACCGGATAGCGCAGCTAACAAAAACGCCCGGTTGGTAATACTTTTCGACCCTGGCACCTGAATAAGATACTCTTTCCTCGGATTCAGTTTTCTTACCTGATAACTATCTGCTTTTTCCATAAGTGTTCCCTTTCTTTGCTGTCCTATTAACTATACTATTTTTTTCGTCTCATGCCAATCCTTTTTCAGATTACTGTTCACTCCTCGCAAGTTGTGAGATAAAACTTATTAAATCCACTGCTTTCATCCATGCTCATGGTTGTAATGCTCATCATCCCACCTAGAATCACCATATAAATCGACACAAATGATATATTTTTCATGCAGACTCCCCACACAGCCATCACCAGAATAACGATCACATACTGTCTGGCAAATCCTTTTACATTGTATAAATCCTTTAACAATAATCCTTTAACAATAATCCTTTCGTTCTTATCGCACCTCGTCTCTCTTAACAATATAAAGCAAAATATCTTCAATGGAAGCATGATCCACAACAAATCCTTCCTGTTTCCATCCTGCCGCATTTTTTACCAGTACATGGGCTCCATATGCATTTTCCATCTTTCTGATGATCTGCTCATCCGGAATCTCATTCCCTTCGACAAATCCTTTACCTTCTTGTCTGTAAGAACCTGAAGCTTCCTTAAATAAGCAAAATATTTCTTTTCCCTCCCATGTCCGGTAAAACTCATTCATAATATGATGAATCTCCTTTGCCGTGAACTCAACAGGCATATTACATTCATCAAAAATAACACCAAGCTGTTCCTTCCACTGATTGCTTCCATTCTCCTTTTCATTGCCCTCCATTGGATGTCCAAAGAGATAAATATCACCCGTTTCTTTATGTACTAAATTAAGAATTGCCTTAATGGTTGAACTCTTTCCAGCTCCGTTCTCTCCAATGAACCCAACAATTCCAGAAGAACATAATAAATCATTTGCAGCTTATTTGAAGTCAAAGAAATCCCTGTAGGAAACCGAACGCCATGTTCTTTCTAACATAACTCCGGATTCTACAGGGATTTTCGCCATACCTCTATTACTTTATTAACCGGTTACTTCACTACCTTATTACTTTATTATCTATTGCTTTATTTTCTTGTTATCTATATGCTTATGAGATTTTCCTTTCATGCTTTTTACAAGTACTTCTATACTACATCCTATCATTTCTGTACTGTACTTCCACTTATCTATGCTAATGTCCCTGTGCTGCCATTATTTTTCTGCATCCAATCTTCCTTCTCACAATCACGAAACAGATTACATGAACGGCTGCCGTCAACGTCCAGGTAATGGGATAGGAAATATACAGCGTCTGTAAGGTTCTGCTCCACTGAAATATCGTATAAATATAAACCACACGAAAAACACATACCCCCATTAAGGAAACAATCATCGGCATCACTGCATAGCCAAGCCCCCGGATGGATCCCACCAGTACATCCATAATTCCGCACAGGCAATACATGGTACAGATAATCGACAACCGTTCCAATCCATAAGCAATGACCTCAGGATCAGAAGAGTAAATTCCAAGAATCTGATTTCCTAACAGATAAGCACCATTGCCAAGAATCAGTCCAACCGCCGTTACAAATAAAATACACTCTGCCAAAATTTTATTGATTCTTCCATACTGTCTGCCGCCAAGGTTCTGACTTGTAAAGCTCACGGCTGTCTGATGCACCGAATTCATTGAAGTATACACAAACCCTTCTACATTCTGTGCAGCGGTATTTCCGGCCATAGCTACTGATCCAAAAGAATTTACCGATGACTGAATCAGCACATTGGATATGGAAAACAGCACACCCTGGACTCCCGCCGGAAGTCCGATCTGTGCAATCTTTCCAAGCATTTTCCAATGAATACGAAGCTTCGTCCATTCTACCCTGATACAGCCCTCACTCTTCATCAGGCAACGCATGATCAATGCCGCTGAAACACACTGGGATATAATTGTTGCAAGTGCTACACCCGCAACTCCCATATGAAAATTGATCACAAAAATCAGATTCAGAATAACATTAATCACGCCTGCGGCTGCCAGGAAATACAACGGTCGTCTGGTATCCCCAATCGCTCTTAATATTGCACTTCCGAAGTTATATAGCAGCATCACCGGCATTCCCACAAAGTAGATCCGCATATAAAGCACGGAATGACTAATGACATTGTCCGGTGTATCCATCCATTGAAGCAGTGGTTGTGCCAGTGCAATTCCTATAAAAGCAAGCAAAATACCGCCAAGAATACTTACTACAACTGCAGTATGAACTGCTTCCTGTGCTTCCTGCTCCTGCTGTGCACCATAAAACCGTGCTACCAACACATTGACACCAACCGATAATCCAATAAACAGATTCACCAGAAGATTGGTCAATGCACTCGTAGAACCCACTGCCGCTAATGCCTCATTACCGGCAAACTGTCCAACCACAATAACATCCGCTGCATTAAATAACAGTTGTAATATACCTGAAAGCATCAATGGCAGCGTAAATAACAGTATTTTTCGAAACAAAGACCCATGGCACATATCGATTTCATAGGATTTTGTTTTTTCCATTTTATCCTTACCCTTAAATCATTATTGTAAATTTGTAACTATTCAGTACAGGTCGAAGCATTTACTGCTGAGACCGTAAGAAAATGATTCAGTAATGCAAAATC
>OGQO01000885.1_pt1 | contig 29773 bp, 17 predicted proteins | sample 1553241 | NCBI WGS metagenome assembly OGQO01 (sample SAMEA2579933, study PRJEB22360) | human gut metagenome | biome: human gut; feature: human-associated habitat; material: faeces | place: Denmark | collected 2008/2010
GTCCTGCACTGCGATGCAACAACAAGTGTGGATATGGACGCTCTTCTGTCAGAAAAACTTCCTGCTGTCGCGATATTTTCACCCCGACAACTACAAATTTCACTCACATCATCCCACAAACTTACTCCAGTATCCCTGCACGAAGATAAAGAGTACGATCAGTGGCAGAATATAAGATACATAAATTCTTGTCCATTTCGGAAATTTGATTCCTTCTCCTGCATTTGCCTCTTCACAGAACTTCTTCCATCCCCAGCCATAGCGACTCGTACAGAATAAAAGGTAAACCAGACTGCCAAGTGGGAGCAGATTATTACTTACAATAAAATCTTCCAGATCCAGTACATTACTTCCTGCTCCAAGTGGCTGGAATCCGCTCAGTACATTAAAGCCCAGAACGCATGGCAGAGAAAGGATCACGATCGCAATCAGATTTACCACGACCGCCTTTGCTCTTGAGCAGTTGGTCAGATCCATTGCAAATGCAATGATATTTTCAAAAACTGCAATGATCGTAGATGCTGCTGCGAAAAGCATGCACAGGAAAAATAAGGTTCCCCAGATCCTTCCGCCACTCATGGAATTAAAAATATTCGGCAGTGTAATAAAAACCAGACTCGGACCACTGTCCGGTTGAACTCCAAACGCAAAGCAGGCTGGAAAGATGATCATTCCAGCGATCAGTGCCACGCATGTATCCAGTATGGTCACGCAGACCGCCTCTCCTGTCAGCCTTCTCTTCTTATCAATATAACTTCCGAAAATTGCAATCGCACCAATACCGAGACTTAATGTAAAGAAAGACTGTCCCATGGCTGCAAAAATAACTTCTTTCATTCCTGATTCTGCTGCCTTTTTAAAGTCAGGCAACAGATAGAATCTGATTCCTTCTCCCGCACCCGGAAGTGTTGCAGAACGGATTGCCAGGATCACCATCAGTGCCAGTAAAAGAAGCATCATTTTCTTGGTAATCTTTTCTACTCCCTTCTGCAATCCCATGCAGACAATCCCAAAGCAGGCTGCTACAACTACAATCATACAGATTGTCATCAGCCCCGGTTTCTCCATCAGATTTCCGAAGACACCTGCAATCTCATCTGCATTCTTTCCTTCAAACTCACCGCCTGCCATCTTAAATACATACAGCAGAATCCATCCTCCGATCGTCGTATAAAACATCATCAGGAGATAATTTCCCGCCATGCCAAACCATTTATACCAGTGCCATTTTGTTCCCAGTGGCTCCAGCCGGTCAAATGACATCGCCACGCTTGCCTGACTTGCACGTCCTACAGCAAATTCCATGACCATGATCGGCAGCCCCAAAAGCACCAGAAATACCAAATAAATCAATACAAATGCTGCTCCACCGTATTTTCCGGTAATATACGGGAACCGCCAGACATTCCCCAGACCGATGGCACAACCGGCTGAAATCAGGATAAATCCCAGCCTTGAGCCAAATTTTTCTCTTTGCATTCTTAACTTTCCTCTCTTCCTTCTTTCTTGTCATAAAATGCCTTCACCGAACTTACTACCATCCGGTAAGTCATATCAGCCGCATAATCCGGACTTTTATCCTCTCCGTCCTCAAGCCATGTCTTGACAAGACCAAGACATCCGTTCAGGCAATAAGAATAAAAATAATTCATCTCGCCTGATTTTTCCGGAAACATCTGCAGTAAAACTTCTCTCGAATTTTCTTCCAAAAGATCTTCCATCTTATGGATAAACCCAATATCTCCATAAGGTCCGATCAAAGCACATCCAATTTCCCGGTTACGGTCAAGTACCTGAAAAATATCTTTAATAAAAGAAAATGCAGAATCATTTTCCCGGTCGATTGGATGATCATGGATCGCACGCTTCATCTCATCCATCATCTCATTTTCAATCTCTCTCAAAAGTGTTGGGATATCCGAATAGTGAAGATAAAAAGTGGAACGGTTAATATCCACTTCATCTACCAGTTCTTTCACCGTGATCTCTCCGATACTTTTTTCCTTCATCAGATGTGCCAGACCTTTTCTGAGCTGACTTTTCGTCTTTCTCACCCGCCGGTCCGTCTTTTTCTGCATAATAATTCCCCCTTTATGTGACCATTTACACCTCTTTACTCCCATTTCCTGCTATCTTTTTCTCTGAGCAGCCCTGTCAGGCAAATAAATACTGGTCATTTCTCATCATTTTGTCTACTAAAAGACAGATAACTTGTTCATTGATGGTTGTAAATTAGTTTCTTCATTAATATAATACTTTTTAGCAAGAAAATCAACATTGTATCTATTACTAGAATATTTCTTTTAAAAGGAGTGTTATTTATGAAAAAAGCAATGCGAATCTTTTGTCGCGATCTGCGGCGGCTCATTCACAGTCCGGCAGCCATGCTGGTCATGGCAGGTGTTGCGATCCTGCCTTCACTCTATGCCTGGTTCAATATTGCTGCCAATATTGATCCTTATGCAAATACTTCAGCAATTCAGATTGCCGTTGCCAATAATGATCAGGATGCCTCCACCAATGACCTCACAATCAATGCCGGTGACCAGATCATGGAAAATCTGAAAGAAAATGACCAACTTGGCTGGGTTTTTACTTCTGAAGAAAAGGCGGTTGACGGAGTCCGTTCGGGAAAATATTATGCAGCCATTGTAATCCCTGAAGACTTCAGCGATTCCCTTCTCAGTGTTCTTTCCGGTACTCTTGAAACACCGGAACTGAATTACTATATTAATGAAAAGGTAAATGCCATCGCTCCAAAAATCACAGATACCGGAGCAAGTACGATCCAGACTCAGATCAACGATACGTTTTCATCTATTGCCGCTGAATCTGTATCAGAAGTGTTAAAAGAATCCATTTCGGATCTGTCCGGAACTGTAAATTCTACTAATTCTGAGATTGTCTCGCTTCTGAAAAAAGCAGATAAGAACTTAAATGAATACGAAGCACTTTTAACTGAGTTTACAGAAAAGACTTCCCAGTCCCATGATCTGATCTCAGATGCAAAAGATGCTTCTGATTCTCTTGGAAATGCAGCTGTTTCTGGGACATCTGCCCTTGAAAATGCACAGGATGCACTGAAGATGAGCCGGCAGGCAGCAGGAGATTTCTCCTCCTCACTTTCCAAATCCATCTCCGACGGAGAACAGATTCTGAACAGTGCGAACAGTTCTGTCTCTTCGGGTCTGACTTCTTTGGAAGGAAGTGCCGGAAAGATCAACCAGTCTCTCCAACAGGCTCTGGACTCTGCCGGAAACGTAACAGCTCTGAATGCATCCCTTCTGGAAAAAATGCAGGAAATTGCTGCCTCCACACCAGTTGTCAGTGAACAGCTTTCTGCTGCTATTGCAAAGTTACAAACACAGAATCAGGAAAACCAGACTCTGCTCAACAGTTTAAGTACTGCAAATACAAGTATTAAAAATGCTTTGGATACAACCTCTCAGACCCGGCAGGATATTTCCTCGCTCACGCAGCAGAGTATCGACGGACTGCATTCTTTCAGAACAACACTGGACGAAAATCTGCTCCCACAGCTCAATGCAACGCTGGATACATTTTCCTCGCTCACTGGAGAACTGACCGGAATCCTGAACGGCGTTCCGGCAACTTCCGAGCAGCTTAAGGGAATCCTGACGCAGCTTGATTCTGGTCTGACCGATACAGCCAACGCACTGAACGGTACAAAAGATGCCCTTTCCACCGTTTCGGATCGGCTTGGAACTGTGCAGACGGATCTGAATGCCATTACCAGTTCGGCTACTTTTCAGACACTCCTTTCGCTGGAAGGAATGAATGCTGATAAGATTTCCGAATTTATGTCCTCCCCGGTGGAGATTGAAACAGAAACTTTTTATTCTGTAAAAAATTACGGTTCATCCATGACTCCTTTTTACACAAACCTTGCGATCTGGGTTGGCGGAATCGTCCTGATCGCCATTTTAAAAATGGAGGTTAACCGCGATCAGACCATGCGTTCCTATGGTTCTGTCTCACTTTACTTCGGACGCTGGCTGTTATTCGTCACAGTAGGTATGATCCAGGGCTTTATTGTCTGCCTTGGAGATGTACTTCTTCCGGGAATCCAGTGCGTACATCCGGCTCAGTTTATTCTGACCGGTGTGATTTGTTCCTTTGTATACGTGAATATCATCTACGCACTTTCGCTTACTTTTAAACATATTGGAAAAGCACTGTGCGTCATTCTCGTTATTTTACAGATTCCCGGCTCTTCCGGTACTTATCCGGTTGAAATGACACCTGTATTTTTCCAGAAGCTCCATCCACTCCTTCCATTTACTTACGGAGTCGGAGCTATGAGAGAATGTATCGCAGGATTTTACGGAACAACCTTCCGAAAAGATCTTATGATCCTGCTGCTCGCCTATGTTCCACTCTCTTTACTGATCGGACTTGGACTTCGCCCGCTTCTTGCCGGACTGAACCATCTTTTTGACAAGAAACTGGCTGAGACTGAATTTATGATGTGCGAACCTCATGAAATTTCCGTCAACCGCAGTACGCAGCTTGCTCTCCTTCTGAAAGCCTCTCTTTCACAGGAAGAGCTGAAACTGACAACCGCTGCCAAGGCACAGGCTTTTGAAAAGAACTACAGAAGAATGGTACGCTATGGATTCCTTGCAATTGCGTTGATTCCTCTGATCTTCCTGATTCTGATGTTCAGCCTGGAATCGAAAATCATCTTCCTTGTACTCTGGATCATTTCGATCATTGCCATCGCATTGTTCCTGATCATTGTTGAATTTATTCACTCGAAACTGGAAGAACAGCAGCAGCTTGCCGGCATGACTTTTGATGAAATGCTGGAGACTTTCCGCAAAAAGGAGGATTAACCGATGAAAAATATCATTCAGATTTTTAAAAATGATCTACTCAGGATCCATAAAAATGTCATCGCAATGATCGTCATCATGGGAATTACCGTGATCCCGACACTCTACGCATGGTTTAATATTGCTGCGAGCTGGGATCCTTATGGAAATACCGGCAATCTGAAGGTTGCCGTGGCCAGCAACGATGAAGGGTATAAAGGGGAACTTCTTCCTGTCAATTTGAACCTTGGAGACGATGTCATCAGTGAACTGCAGGGAAATAAGCAGTTGAACTGGGTCTTCACAGATGCAAAAGATGCGAAAAAAGGGGTACAATCCGGTAAGTACTACGCTGCCATTGTCATCCCTGAAGACTTCAGCAAAGATATGATGAGTCTTTTTACTTCAGATGTTGTACATCCTGATATCACCTACTACATCAATGAAAAAGAAAATGCAATCGCCCCGAAAGTCACACAGAAAGGTGCCAGCTCTGTCCAGCACCAGGTCAATGAAACGTTCATTACCACAGTCTCCAAAACGACACTTGAGGCACTTCAGTTCGTAAATGATGTTTCCGCCAAAACCGGAGATGCGTCCCTGACTGAACATCTCGCTACTTCTCTGTCACAGATTTCCGATGACCTCGGAAATATTTCCGGTACGGTGAAAGCCTTTTCTGATATGACCGATGCCGGAGCATTAATGCTGGATACGACTACCTCTTTTCTTGAGCAATCGGGAAAAGGAACAAAAAGCAGTGTCAATGCACTGAATCAGGCAGGAAATGGAATTGATTCACTGACTTCTGCCCTGACAGGAACAACTTCTGATATCAATACCGCACTGAAGCAGAATGCTGATTTTTATTCTTCTGTATCTGCTGCCATCGACAAAGCACTCGACTCTTATTCAACTGACGCTGCATCCTGCTCCAATGCCATTCAGGCAGTCAGCGGCCGTGTGCAGAATCTGATTTCCGGTTATCAGGAATTATCAGATTCCCTGACCGCCATTGCTAATGCACACCCGGATCAGACAGCTCTCGTTCAGGCGATCAATGGACTGAACGTACAGATCCAACAGGCGATCGACCAGCAGACACAGATTAAAAATAAACTGGATGAAATTGCTGCTGCCCTTCCTTCAGCCACTGCCGATGCTTCCACTTTAAAGAAAGAACTGGATGATCTGCTTGCCCGGGGAACAGCTTCTGTCAACTCGGTAAAGACCTCTTATGAGCAGAATGTGAAAAGCAGCCTGGATGGTCTCGCCACGAATCTTGACTCCACCAATTCCTCCCTTGTGAACCTCTTAGGGCAGGTAGACAACAGTGTACAACAAATCAGTTCTGTCACCGGATCTGCATCCACAGATCTTTCCACTGTGAAAGAAGCTCTTGAACAGACCGTCAGTCTGTTGAATGAATCTTCTGAAAAATTGCAGAAAGTCTCCACCACACTTTCCACAGATGGCAGTGATGGTGTGCAGATGCTGGAAAATATTCTTGCCGAAGATCCACAGACAATCGGAGCTTTCCTTGCAGCACCGGTAAGCCTGAATGAGACAAAAATCTATCCCATTGAAAATTACGGAACTGCCATGGCTCCTTTTTATTCCACACTGGCAATCTGGGTGGGGGCTGTTGTTATGGCAGCCATGCTCAAAGTCAATGTCTCTGAATCGGTAGTTAAGAAGCTTTCCGGAGCGAAACCACATCAGCTCTACTTTGGACGTCTGCTCCTCTTTGTATGTATCGGGCTGTTACAGAGCGGACTGATCTGTCTGGGAGACCTGTATTTCCTTGGTATTCAGTGCGAACATCCTTTCCTGTTCCTGGTAACGGGCTGGTTTACAAGTTTTGTTTATGTCAATCTGATCTATGCACTGACTGTCTCCTTTGGTGATATTGGTAAAGCGGTTGCCGTTGTCCTTATGGTCATACAGGTAGCCGGAAGTGGTGGTACATTCCCGATCCAGTGTGCTCCGAAATTTTTCCAGGCTGTATATCCTCTGCTTCCATTTACACACAGCATGAATGCCATGCGTGAATGCGTTGCAGGCTTCTATGGTATGAACTATGTCAAAGAACTGGGGTATTTAGGAATTTTCCTGATCTTTTCACTTTTACTCGGACTGCTGCTTCGCAAACCGGTTATAAAATTAAATGATGCATTTACTGAAAAGCTGGAAAGTACACATCTGATTTAGAATCATCCCGGCTTTCCAGTAGCTGAAAAAGTCCATTGGATCTTTTGCCGCATACCTGGCAGCTAAAAAGGTGGACAGAACTCAAACTCTGGTTCTGCCCACCTTTTATCTATGCCTTTTTCCTTACGCTTTTTTAAAATTTTTCTTCACCATCAACGCCAGTGTCCGTCCGAAATATTTCCGGATCAATGCCAGAAATTCTTCATAGGATACATTTCCTCCCAGATACAGCATCTCATATTCTACGCCATACTCTCTTGTACTGTATCCTGCCTCCCGGAATCCATTTTTCAGATAAAACTCTTTTCTTTTTTTCCGTTCTTCATAATTGTCACAGTTCTCATCTACCACCTCTATATTCAAAATGATCCTGCGTGCCGAAAACCGGCGGCGTAATGCCTGCAGGATTTTGCTTCCATACCCCTGACCTCTTTCATCCGGCTCGATTGCAAGATAATACAGATAGACCACATCCTCAAAATAAACCAGATGGATAAATCCTACTAAAAGATCATCATCATATACCTGCATCAGATCTGCTGTTGATGTACGGCTTGCTTTTCTCAAAATCCAGAAGGGAATCTGTTCTTCTTTTGGAAATGCCTCATCATATAATTTTTTAATTTCATTCAGTTTCTTTTTATCATTTCTTGCATTTACAAAGCGTAACATCATTTTCATTTTTCCTTTCTACTACTGACTCCTGTTGTCTGTCCTCTCCTGCATGATTCTCATTCTTTTCTCACTCTTTCAATCAATCTTTCTGATCTTTCGGTCGTATGTATAAACTCCGTTGACTTCTTCTTCAATATCTGACCATTGTGTATAGACACTGGCACACAAACCTTCATCTATCAGATTTTTCACCTGTTCCATTCTTTTTCTGTATCGACGGTTCAGTGCTTTTTTACCCCTGCAGATCCCATATCCATAAAGTTTTCCACAGGCACTATGTCCTTCGATCCGGTAACTGTATCCTCCAAATTCCGAAAGAACTGATGCCCTCTTCTTTTCCGGGTGGATCTTCAGCTTAAAGAAATAATTATGAAGGCTGCAAAAATCTCCTCCCCCCTGATCGAACCACCCACTGGCCTGATCGATCAGCCGGTCAGGATCTTCTTTTCTGAGAATAGCGGTCATATCTTCTGTCTGAAACTGCCCCCAGCCCTCATTAAAGATGGCCCAGGCGGCAATACTTGGATGCCCTTTTAACCGATGTACCGTCTCCTTCATTTCTTTCACAAATTCCAGGCGGCCTTCCTTTTCTTTTCTTGCCAGAAGCCCCGGATAAATATCTCTCATCCGAATCTTCCACCAGGACATCAGCGTTGCCGCATACGTCACAAACCAGTGCTTGTATTTTCCTCCGCCATTGACCATATCCTGCCATACGACCAGCCCCAGCCTGTCGCAATGATAATACCATCTCTGCGGCTCTATTTTCAAATGTTTCCGTACCATATTAAATCCGCATTTCTTCATCTGCTCCAGATCAAAGATCATAGCTTCATCTGAAGGTGCGGTATACAGTCCATCCGGCCAGTAGCCTTGATCCAGTACTCCATTCTGATACTGTACCTGATGGTTCAGGCAGATCCGCACGAATCCCTGTCCATCTTTTTCCAGTGTGAATTTTCTCATGGCAAAATAACCTGCTACCCTGTCTTTCTCCATCTCAACAGTAAAATCATAAAGATACGGTGTATCACATGTCCACATTTGCACATCCTGAACCGGAATCTCCAGCCATTCATTCGTCTTTCCATAAAATGTTCCTATGGTAGTTTCTGTTGTACTTTCCACCGGATCTGCTATTCTGCTCCCGGTCATGTCCTCCACTGGATCATCCGGTACATTTTTCTTCAGCTCTTTGTGGATCTTTGGCTTTTGCAGCACGATCTTTACAGCATATTCTGCACCAGACCGGACTATGATACGGACTTTTTCCTCATCCGGTTCAGGGAGCGTCTCCACTTCTTTTATATACTTTTCCGGGACTCTTTCCAGCCAGACAGTCTGCCAGATCCCACTTTGAGCCGTATAGAACATGCCGCCTCTTTCCAGCTTCTGCTTTCCCCTGGAATGATACGATGTATCACTCAGGTCTTTCACAGCCACAACCAGATCATTTTCTCCTGCCTGCACTGCCTCTGTGATCTCAAATTCAAAAGGCAGATACCCACCTGTATGCTTTCCGATCCGCTGTCCGTTCACCCATACAACGCACGCCTGATCCACAGCTCCAAAGTGAAGAAGCAGTCTTTCCTCTGTCAGGTCTGCTCCCATCCCGGATTCCGGATCTTCCTCTGAAAAGGATTCACCTGCTCTTTTTGTCTTATGCCCGTCAACAGAAAATGTCCGGTGATACCACAGATATTCATTCGGCATTAACTGACGGTTCACACCTGATAATGCTGCCTCCGGTGAAAAAGGAACTAAGATCTTCCCGTCAAATTCTTTCGGGCATACAAATTCCTGTGTAAATGCATAGTCCCAGTAGCCATTGAGATTCAGATAACTGTCCCTTACCATCATCGGTCTTGGATATTCGTCAAGTACATGCTCTTTATCCAGCGTCTCTCCCCATACAGTAAAAAGCTGCTCCATATTAAACTCCTCCTTCTATGGATGAATGATCTTATAAAGCGTCTGTGCCACATATTCCAACCGGTCGCAGTTCACAAAGGAATAATTCATGACATACGTATTTTCATATCTGCTGTCTTTCTGTTCCGCATTATAAAAAGAAGACAACGTTGCCAGCCGGATTCCTTTCGCCCTTGTCTTTAAAAGAAATTCCTGCTCACTCATGGAAGTATTGACATGCATCAGGAAATGCACACCTGAATCTTCTTCACTGATCGTAATATATTTTCCCAAAGGCTCTCTGAGAAATGTACTTAAGATCAGATCCCGCTTATGCTGATAATAGTTTCTCAGCCTGTTGATATGCTTCTCAAATGCACCTGCATTCATAAATGCTGCCAGTGTATACTGTTCAAAGTTAGACACAGTACAGGAATAAAATGAAAGTTCTCTGTAATATTTCTCTGCCAGTGCTTCAGGAAGTACCATATAACTGATTCGGACAGTAGAACAGAGTGTCTTCGCAAATGTATTAATATAAATCACCTTGCCTGATACATCGATACTCTGTAGAGACGGAATCGGTTTCCCCGCAAGTCTTAACTCACTGTCATAATCATCTTCTATGATATACCGTTCCTTTTCTCTCGTAACCCATCCAAGCAGTTCATATCTCTTGCTGATCGGCATCACCATTCCGGTCGGGAAATGATGAGATGGGGAAATATGCATGATATCTACTTTTTTTTCTTCCAGTTTCTTTGCAGAAGTTCCCTCTTCATCCAGATCAATATACTCATACTTTACACCCATACTGCGGTAGATTTTTGCAATCTTTGGATAGCCCGGATTCTCCACTCCATAACAGACATTTCTCCCAAGAAGCTGGATCAGAATACTGTACAGATACTCTGTTCCTGCTCCGATAATGATCTGTTCCGGTCTTACATACATGGCACAAAATTCTTTAAGATAACTGGAAATACTTTTCCGCAGTTCCATCACACCTCCACAGGGGGGATTGATCATCATTTCCTCCTGATAATCATTCATGACTGCCCGCATGGTCTTATTCCAGATTGAAAAAGGAAATGCAGCATGCTCCGTCTGATTGCTCGTAAAATCCGCAATAAATGCATTTTCTCCTCCGGTCAGAAGTACTTTGTCCCCGGCTTTTGCAGTCCGTGAATCTGTCCCCTGCTCTTCCGCCTCATACGTTTCTGACGTATACTCTGTCTGATGTACCGGAATCCCACTCAGATCCGACACATAATACCCGCTTTTAGGAATGGAATAAATATATCCTTCTGCAAGAAGCTGACCATAGGCATTCTCTACCGTGATCACGCTTATAGCCAGATTTTTCGCAAGTGCCCGCTTGGAAGGCAGCTTCTCACCACTTAAGATTATCCCCTGTATTATGTCATTTTTGATACATTTATACAAAAATTCATACAGGGAATCTGACCCTATATTTTCAAAATTATATGTCAACATCTATTCTATTTTCTCCATTCTGACCTTTTTGATTATATCTAAATTGAATATTTTCCTATAGTCACAATGCAATTATACTAATACCTGTCGAAATTGTAAAGAATTTCCACTATATTCTAAAATACGATTCTTAAATGGAGGATTTACCAATGAATACAAACGAAAGATATGAACTGAACAAAAATCTGGCTCAGATGTTAAAGGGTGGTGTCATCATGGATGTAACGACACCGGAGCAGGCAAAAATTGCAGAAGCAGCAGGTGCATGTGCAGTTATGGCTCTTGAACGGATTCCGGCAGATATCCGTGCAGCAGGTGGTGTTTCCCGTATGAGTGACCCGAAAATGATCCGTGGAATCCAGGAGGCAGTGTCCATTCCGGTTATGGCAAAATGCAGAATCGGGCATTTCGCAGAAGCACAGGTTCTTCAGGCCATTGAGATTGATTATATCGATGAAAGTGAAGTTCTTTCCCCTGCTGATGATGTATACCATATCAACAAGCGTGACTTTGACGTTCCTTTCGTCTGCGGTGCAAAAGACCTCGGAGAAGCTTTAAGAAGAATTAATGAAGGTGCTTCTATGATCCGTACAAAGGGAGAGCCGGGAACCGGTGATATCGTCCAGGCTGTCCGTCATATGAGAATGATGAACAGTGAAATTGCCCGGATCAAAGGAATGCGTGAAGATGAGCTCTTTGAGGCAGCAAAGCAGCTTCAAGTTCCATTTGACCTTGTTCTCTATGTCCATGAAAACGGAAAACTTCCGGTCGTAAACTTCGCAGCCGGTGGTGTCGCAACTCCTGCAGATGCAGCCCTGATGATGCAGTTGGGAGCAGAAGGTGTCTTCGTCGGCTCCGGTATCTTCAAGTCCGGTAATCCGGCAAAACGTGCCGCTGCCATCGTTCAGGCTGTAACAAATTATACTGATGCAAAACTGATCGCTGAACTTTCCGCAGATCTCGGAGAAGCCATGGTCGGTATCAATGAGCAGGAAATCGCACTTCTTATGGCTGAAAGGGGTAAATAAGACTATGACGATTGCAGTTCTTGCCCTGCAGGGGGCATTCATAGAACATGAGCATATGCTCCAGAAGCTCGGTGCAGATACCATCGAACTCAGAAAAGCTGGTGATCTGCAAAAAGACTTCGACGGTCTCATTCTTCCCGGTGGTGAAAGCACCGTCCAGGGAAAACTTCTGCATGATCTTGATATGTTTGAACCTTTAAAAGAAAAAATCTGCTCCGGTATGCCGGTTCTCGCAACCTGTGCAGGAATGATCCTGCTTGCTTCGGATATTGCCGGTCAGGAGGAATCCTACTTCGGGACTCTTCCCATGACAGTCAGACGAAATGCCTATGGACGTCAGCTCGGCAGTTTCCATACTACTGCCAACGCCAACGGAATTGGTGAAATTTCTATGACTTTCATCCGTGCACCTTATGTGGAAAGCATTCATGCTGATGCAGCCGGAGAAAAACCGGAAGTTTTAAGTGTCGTACAGGATCGGATCGTCGGAGTAAAATATCACAATCAGATGGCATTTGCATTTCATCCGGAACTGGATCAGGATACAAAGATCCATGAAACATTTCTTGGAATGATCCATAAATAACCTGGTTCACTCACTAACAAAACAGTTGACTTACTGACAAAACAGACGAGATCAGAACCGTATCAGTTACGTTCCGAATCCCGTCTGTTTTTCCTTCTATTTACAACACTTTTATTCTTTATTATGCCTTTGTAGAAGTTTCATCAACACCGTCCACTTCATATTATGCAGCAGCATTTGCATTGATACTGTCTATTACTCTTTTAATTCCCATCCATACTGTTATATCCTTAAAAATCTCAACGACACTTCCCTGATCAGTAAATGGTGCTTCCTGAAGAACTGAAAAATCTTTCAGCATTCCATTATGCACGATATATTCTACAATCTGGTTCACAAAATAAATCTGTCTGCTATCAAGATTCGTATCCGTCAGATATTCTGAAAATGCTTCCTTTGCCGCATTCATATCAAGTCCGACAATCTCACGAACAAATTCGCCCAATGGCTTTTCCCCTATTTCCTGTTCGTAATCAGACCTTGTTCCAACTTCTTTCCACAAAATTTTTTCCAGACTCTCTATATCTGTACTAGTCAGTGGCTGATTTGTCTTAAGCTTTGCAATAGCAATATTATCCTGATGCTGTCGGATATAAAACTCTGCTTTTGCCTTATAATTCTTCAGCTCGTCATTCTCAAGTTCCGCTTCTTTCCACTCGATTGACAATACATCATCTTCAAAATTCGTATCATAGCGTCTTTTCTGTCCTGGGATATATTTCATCAGATTACGCAACTTTTCTCTGATTTCTTCAAATTCATCCACTCCGGCCTCTTCAACATAATCCGTAGTAAGAATCTGTTGGATCAGATCTGTCTGTGCCTGGATCTCAGGAATATTAGCCACACCTGCTACTCCTTTTACTTTCTTTCGCAGATCTCCTCTTGCTTTTATATCCTTTTTTCCCATCAGATATGCAAGCTCTATCCTATACATCAATGCATCAAATCTGACTGCATTTGCCTCGTCCTCTTCCGGCTGAATCAGTGGAGAAACTTCTTCTTTTACAGTCACGGTATCTCCATAAGTAAGAGCCTGATAATTCGTTTCATCAGAATACATTTCAACGTATTTCAGGTGCTGCCGTACTGCGAAATTATCTCTTGGTAATTTCTGTACTCTTTCGCTCATTTCCCTGACCAGCACATTTCTGTATGCAATCAGACGATCTGTCTGATATTCTGCCGACTGAAGCTGATATGTAATTTCAAACTTCAAATTAAAAACTGCACTTTGAAGAGCGATCATCTTCGCCGATGCCCGTCCCTTATTTAAACGGAAAAATTCAAAATTCCCACAGAAATCAAAAATGTAAAATTTCTGTTTATCCTCACCATCCAACTGCTCCGGGCAAAGTCTTGTACCGCGTCCGATCATTTGCCAAAATTTTGCCTTACTCATGACTTTTTTGAAAAAGACCAAATTCAAAATCTCCGGTACATCAATCCCTGTATCCAACATATCAACTGAAATTGCAATCTGTGGCATCTTCTTCGGATCCGCAAACTCATCAATCGCACTTTGTGCATAGGTCATTCGATTATCAATTACTCGTGCATAATCTGGAAGATATGGATACTCTTTATTAAATACTTCCAGTATCTTTTCTGCATGATTATGATTCTTCGCAAAAATAATTGTCTTACCTAATTTCTGACCATACTCAATCTTAATTCCTTCTGTCATTAAAATATTTAATGCCTGCCTGATCGTATCTTCATTAAAAATCCAGGTATTTAATTCAGAGGAAGAAATAACTTCAGGAATCTTGCCCTCTTCATCCACAAAGGTTCTTTCATATTCTTCTTTTTCTTCTTCCGACAATTCATCATAGACAATTCCCTGATCAATAAATTTTAACTTTGATTCAATCGAAATATAATCTACAAGATACTCATCTTTTACCGCCTGAGCAAGATCATATCCATAAGTCGGCACCCCATCTTCTAATTCAAACACCTCATAGGTATTCTTGTCAATTTCAGACTTGGGGGTTGCTGTCAATCCTATCAATGGAGCATCAAAATAATGGAAAATATCCTTATATTTATTATAGATCGACCGGTGTGCCTCATCGCAAATCACAAGATCAAAATGACCACAGGTAAAAAGCTTCCCCTCTTTATCGTTTACAACATCAATGCAGTTGATCATCGTCTGATACGTAGAAAAGACGCAATGTGCATTATAATTATCTTTCTCTTCTACAAGATTTGTGCAGGAAAGACTGGGAAGCAGATTAACAAAACTTCTCTTTGCCTGCGTAACAAGAGAATTACGGTCTGCAAGGAATAAAATATTCTTTACCCACCCGGCATCCAACAGAATCTTACATAAAGCAATCACCGTTCTTGTCTTACCTGATCCTGTTGCCATAACAAGCAATGCTTTTCTGCGGTTCTTTTCATCTAAACTGCTACATACTGCCTTAATTGCCGCCTCCTGATAATAGCGTCCTGCGATATTTTTATCCACCGTAACATTCTTAAGGCTTGTCCTCATCGCCAGCAGATTAAACCACTTTTCCAGATCTCTTTTTGAATAAATGAAAGAGCATTTTCTTTCAGGATATTGTCCGTCTATAATATGCGTTTCAAATCCATTCGTAAGGAAAATAACCGGTCTTCTTCCACACTCTTTTTCTATAATATCTGCATATAACTTTGCCTGCTGCCGTCCCACAGCCACATCTGCACACGTTCTCTTCGCTTCAATAATTGCCAGCGGTCGGTGCATATCATCATAAAGAACATAATCTGCATAACCTGTTCCTGATTTATTTGCCATTCCTGAAAGAGGGACTTCATTTATCCAGTCCTTTCCTTCTGTCCATCCGGCATCTGTAAGCATAGCATCTATATAGAGCTTTCTTGTATCATATTCTGACAGATCAAGCGGCTTTGGTGTATAGGTCTGCTGCTGCTCCTGTCTTCTTGCTGAAAGTTCTTCCTTCAATGAAGCATTTTCTTTCAGTAACTTCTGCAGATCAAGTCCCTGCTGAACTGTCTTTTCCTGCTCTTTTACTAATTCTTCTTTTATCGCATCAGCAGCTTCTTTGGATTCCTTTGCTTTTTTAGCTCTCAACGTGATCAATGTTGGATTAAAATCACGTTCTTCATATTCCTTTGCATAACAATACGCCACATAATCAAGAAAAATATATAAATTTTCAAGACAAAGCATCGCCTCATCTTTTCCTAACTTTCTGTTGCTATGTGCTACATTATTTCCACATCTGCGGATATAATCCATTCTTTTCCAAATATCAGAACCTACAATCTGTCTGTATTCCCCTACATTCATCAAACTCTGAAGGTTATCCTGATAAGGCATTTCAAGCTCTACATCTACTGAATACATCCACTTAACTGCAAATTCCATGGCACGACGACAGTTCAGGATACAAGCTTCCGGATCAATAAGAATAATCCTTTCAGCAGATATCGCAACATCCGCAAAAGCAGAAAATTTTGACTCATTTTTTAGATAATCGAAATTTGTAACCATACCTCGCCCCTCCGTTGACTTTACTTTCATTTGAAAGATGATCTGGTACTCGCTTCCTTGATAATAATTACTATAATGATACCACTAAAGTGGGAGTTTTAAAATGCTTTTGGTTAAACAACTTTTGATTTGGTGACTTGGGTGACGAATATCTCAAATTCACTTTGCAGTTCTTCTGGTGGAATCACAAACTCCAATTCTCCCAGTATTTTAAGAGTAAGATACTTCGTCAACCCACCTAAAGATTGTTGTTGTAAATATTCCAGCTTGTCCTCTAACTGATATTGAAATAACCTATATGACCAATTTTCTTTTAAACTGAGTACATATGTACGCTGATAAGCATTGAACTTGCCAGCATAATATTTAACGTCATACTTTCCTGCTGCATTATTTCCTGCCAAAAGTAAAGCCTCCTGATCAAATGCATATGTATCAATTCTCAATAGCTCTTTTGAACAAGTAAAAAATGGATATGCTCCTTTTTCAACTGAAGCATTTGAATCTAATTTTCCTGTAGTAGTAATAAAAACATCATTCCATTTTAGAACAGGATACCCTTTTTCATAAAACATCTCTACAAATCGGGCTTTGATTAAGAGGTCTAATTGCTCAAGTTCTTCCTTCCTTGAAGCAATCACCCCCTGAACCTTCTTAATGATGTTAACAATCTCAATTTGCTCATCTAGACTTCTCTTAGGAATAATCATCTGCCTCATCGCAGCCTGCGTAAGTTTCTGTCTTGTTGCACCATTTACCATTCCACCAACATCATAGAACATCAGTGAATAGCATAAGTAATCTACATCCAATCCAGCTTTAGGTTTCAAAACATGAGCATGATTATTTACCCAACATTTTCCTGAAACTCTATAAGCAATTGGTCGTGTTTTTGATCCGAAGTTTCCACCATCTTCAGCAAGCAATACAAGTTCATCATCAAAAATAAAATCATCAACATAATCCTGTATTCCATTTGCTCCATAATATGGATAATCTCCAGAGGTTCTATCACTACCAGTTATTGGAACTCGTTGCGAATCAAGTATTTCACAACAATCTTCTAACTTCATCGAATCCATCTATCATCCCCACAAATTACAATTTGAAAACGTTTTTGCATTTTTTATGACATATATTTTTGATGTGACGACTTTACATTATTCTGATTTACCATCGCGTATTGCATCGTTGTATCTATTTGCGAATGTCCCAGTATTTTTTGTACCTGCTCAATTGGCATCCCTTTATCAATCGCTCTTGTAGCCATTGTTCTTCGGAACTTATGTGGATGTATTCGTTCCAAATCAAGTCTTCTTCCCAACTGTCGTAGTCTAATTTCCACTCCGCTTATCTTTAACCGATCATGAGGTGCGTCCAATGTTACAAAAAGTGCTTGATTATTATCCTGTCTCCTTTCAATATATTCCTGCAAATGTACTTTTGCTTTTGCATCAAAATATACTCGTCTTTCTTTATCACCTTTTCCATAAACAATACATTCTCGCCCTTCCAAATCAATATCATCTATATTAAGATTCACAAGTTCACCGACTCGGATTCCAGTAGAATACAATAAATCTATTATCGCCAGGTCTCGCTTCTCCATACAATTATCTCGAAGCCTTTCTATTCCTTCGTCGGTAATTACGCTTTTAACTACCGTTTTTGTTTTAATTTTATGAATCCTTCTCATTGGACTTTTAAGAATATAGTCCTCTTCCTCCAACCATGAAAAGAAACTTGAAATATTTCTCCTAATATTATCGATCGTAACATTTGAACAATTATTCCATTTCTGATAATCTGCTAAATATGCACGTATTTCTTCTGTTGTAATCTTTCTTACACTTTCTTCTATCTTGGATAGTAAATGTTCCACAGTAACCTTGTAATATTGTATTGTTCTTTCAGAGCATCCTTCGATTTTCTTAGCGTCTAAAAACATTTTCAAAAAATCATGATTAGATATTTCCTGCTTTTTTGCTTCATTTTCTGAAAATGTTTTCAAAATTACTTCCTGTAATTTTTTCATTTGAGAAATTGAAAGATACTCTGACATTTCATTTAATATAATTACAACTTTTTCTTCCATGCTACTATCTCCTCTCAAGATACCAGCATCCTTCACCACATTTGCAATACTTTATTTACTTATCTTCTTTTTCTATAACCCCTTCGATCATTCCTGTCACGATCGAACTTAAATTATTTGCATTTTGGCTTGTTATTACGGGTGTTCCAGTTTCTTGTTCTATTCGTCTTCTTGCGTCTCCAGCAATTTTTCCGCCGGTCTTGGCAACAATTCTATTTTCTTCCAATCCCTGTGGATTCTGCACTTTTGTAAGTTCTGTTGTCGTTGCTTCTGCCAACATATTTAATGCAAGTTCAAGTGTACTCATATTATCACGGAGATTTTCTTTTTTTAATCCCTTTAGATTTTTATACTGTCTAGTATTCATTCCCGACCAGGCTCTCGTTACCTCATCTGTCAGAATTGCATATTCCTTTCCCTTTTCAACTCCATGAGTCTGCCATTGATCTGTCAATTCTTTTCTAGCTCGGATAGTTTGTAACCTCTGATTAATCCAATCTGCAGGATAACCCTTTTTAGAATATGTATCTAATGCCCGATCAATGGTTAATTCAGGATCAATGGTTTCCTCTATTCTTTCTCGTCCAATCTGTGCCAGCCAGAGTTTAAAGGGTTCCGCTTTTTTAGATGGAATAGATTGAATTATACGCAATAATTGCTCAGTATTTGCCACATCAGTTTTATAACGTTTCCCATCATCTGCTTTTAGTTTCAGTTGACTACAATTTGTAGGCAACTGACTTCCTTCCTTTTTAAGTCGAGTCTTTAAAACACTCCAGTACTTTCCTGCACGCCTTCTGTCCGGTTGATCTGTTAATACACTTACGACATCTACGATCGAAAAATACCATTCTTCATTCTGTTCATCCCACGCTGTTCTAATTGGTTGATTATCATATACTTGAATTTTATCACTTTCTTGCATAACATCTTCCTCTCATATACAATCAAGAAATTTTATCCAAAATACTCCTGCATTAATGAATCAAATAATATCTGTGTTTCATCCAATGCTTTCTGCACTGCAACTTTTGATTTGGTGACTTGTTTAGCAAAATTTATGAATTCTCTTTGTAATTCTATAGGTGGTATTACCTGTTTGTATGCCTTCATTATGGCTGTATTTAGATTAGGTTGTGTTCCTGCTGGTGCAATTGCTCTAAAATGCTCTGTCATTTGATTTAATGCTTGCAGCAGGAATACTTTATCAAGTCTTTCGTCTATATCTTCCATCGCAAGCCAGCCATCATGAATGCAACCATCAAAAGTAATAATCCTCGCAAACCCTAACGAAACTCCACAGTTTGCAAATATCAAGCTTCCTTCCTTTACGAGCCTACTCTTCTTTATACCTTCTTGAATGATGTGTTCCTTAGTCGAGTTTAAATAAATACTATCTCCATCCGTTGCATCACCTATTTTTATCCAAGGCACATCACCACCTAAAAATTGTTCTATTGGTCTTGGTGAACCGCCTCTAACAATGGTACAAAGTTCTCCTAAAGGCTCATATTTCCAATTTTTATCATTGATATTAATATCTCCGAACAACTCGACAAATCGGGCTTTGATTAAACTATCCAACTCATTTAATTCACGTTTTCTGTATTCTATTACTCTTTCACATTTTTCAAGCACCGTAACAATTTCTTTTTGTCTTTCGAGAGCCTCTAAATTAAATGTTTCATTTTTGTAATCTTTAAAATAAATATGTGGTATTGTTGCACCTGTAAAATATTTCTCTAAATGCATATATTTTACAACGTAATAAAGATATCGAGGAAGAATATTTTTTTTCGGCAATAAATATTGCATTGTTCCAATAATCGATGATTGAGCTGGGCATAACATTGCTCTTCCAATTCCTGCACCATCCTTTACAATAGCTACATATGGATTTATCTGATGATAGAAATCGACATTCCCTATATATCCAGCCGCTCCATATATGGGATAGTTTCCTGATAAATCTGTAACATCTGACATTTTCAAATTTGATGTTCCTCGTTCACAAACATCTTCAAGTTTTACCCTAACCATATATTTTTTTCAGCAAATTACAATTTGCTTTTCCTTTCTTATTTTTATTATCCACCATAAAACCTTAAACTTCCCACACTGTATCAGCCTACTTCATCATAAGTCTTGACAAATGTAATTATTATGATAATACAATTAATAGTCAACTTGTGAAGGAATAAAGCTGGGTTTCCGAATGGGAGTAGGTATATACAATACTTAAAATCCTTTGCTCCTGGAGTTGGCTATTTTTTTGATAATTTATTCTTCCAGTCATTGAGTATCGTACTCGGTGCTTTTTTATTTCATCATAAATAAAATCTATTGCCTGTTGAGAATAACTATATTGAGGCTGTGTTGAAATTAATTCCCTCTACATTTTCAATAACTTTTCAAGTTCATCCATTTCTTTTCCGATTTCATTTTCAAGTTCCCGAATATTCGCCATAATTTCAGAAGTCGGTGGATACTCTACCGGGATGTATTCTACCTCTTTATATTTATTAATACTGAGATCATACTCATTTTCTACAATATCTTTTTTCGGAACCATGAAAGATTGCTCTGTACGCTTTCTGTCCACTTCTTTTTCACGATTTTTGAATCTTTCTATAATGTCCGGGATATCATTTTCCGCAACAGGAGTCCGCTTATCATCCAAGCTAAATCCATCAGCTTTCATATCATAGAACCATACATGATCTGTTCCACCATGTTCTGTCTTTGTAAATATCAAAATTGCAGTGGATACTCCTGCATATGGTTTGAATACACCGGATGGCATGGAAATTACTGCCTCTAAACGCTGATTTTCTACAATTTCTTTTCGAATAGATTTATGTGCTTTGGATGAACCAAATAACACTCCATCCGGTACAATACATGCACAACGTCCACCAATTTTTAATATACGCAAAAATAAAGTTAAGAAAAGAAGTTCCGTCTTCTTTGTCTTACATACTTTCAGCAAATCTCCGACACTGATTCCGCATCAAGACTTCCCTTAAAAGGTGGATTTGCCAGTACAAGAGAATACTGTTCTTTATCCTGATTCTGATCCGACAAACTGTCTCTGTACTCAATAAAAGGATTGTCAATCCCATGCGTCATCATGTTCATCGCTCCGATACGAAGCATGGTACGATCCATGTCATACCCATGGAACATATGATTCATGTAGTGATCTTTTTTCTTCTTATCATAGAAAATTTCTTCTTTTTTCTTTTCTTTCAAATACTCACCAGCCACTACCAAAAATCCCGATGTTCCACATGCCGGGTCACAGATGATCTCGTCACTGGACGGATCCATCAACTCTACCATCATACGAATAATATGTCTTGGTGTCCTGAACTGTCCATTCCGCCCGGACTGTGCAATCTTGGAAAGAAGATACTCATAGACATCTCCTCGCACATCAGTCGTCTGAATTTCATTCATCACCGCATAAATCTCATCCAGAGAATCTACTACCTTTGATAATACTAATGGTGTAGGCAATTTAAAGATTGCATCATCCATATATTTAGAATAAGCACTGTTCTTATCACTGTGCAGCGTTTTAATAAAAGGAAAGACCCATTCCTGCATCACAGAATACATTCTGTCAGCCGGGAAATCATGAAATACCGACCATTTTAACTGATTCCCACTGATTGTTCTTTCTCCAATCTTCACTTCTTCTGAAAAAATACTCTGATAAGGCAATCCCAGCATGGCACTTTCTTTTGCCCGTGTATTATCAGCCTCATCTAAATCATGAATAAACATCAGATAGGTAATCTGTTCAATTACTTCCAATGGATTCACCAGTCCTCCTGCTGCAAAAATATCCCATAATGCGTCAATTTTATTTTTTAATTCTCCTGTAATCATATCATTTCTCCAATCAATTATTTATTATTCCAGGTATACTTTGTATATCTTCCACCACCAATTTTGGTTATTTCATCGGTTTCCATCAATTCTGCAAGGGTTCTCTGCACTGTTACCTGACTGATATCAGGACATCTTTTTAAAAGTTCTGATTTTGTAATCGTCCCCATGGTAGTCCGTATTATTTCTCTTATTCTTTCAGGTTTGGATAAGTTTTCTGTCGTCAGCCATTTCACTCTCGACGAGAAATCTCTGTATGCCGCCACAATCACCCCCAGCATATACTTTACAAACGGTTCATAATCATTCGCATTTTCATGCCACTTTATGGAACTTTTCTGTAAAGAATCATAATAAACTTCTTTTGTATCTTCTATCAGTTTTTCAATACTGATATATTTACCGACAATATATCCGGCTCTATATAATAATAATAAAGTAAGTAGACGACTCATCCTCCCATTCCCATCACTAAAAGGATGAATACACAAAAAATCAAGAATAAACATCGGGATCAAAATAAGTGGATCTATCTGCTCCATATAAAGTGCTTCTTCAAATGATCTGCACAATTCTTCAACTGCTTCTGGTGTCTCCCATGCCGGAACTGGGTTAAATCGGATTGATTTATTTCCTGTAGAATCCTCTTCCTCTATAATATTGTCAACCACTTTATATTTTCCGCCTGTATCTGCCCCTTCAAATTTATATAAATCTCTATGTAACTGCAAAATGATGGTCGATTTCGGTGGAATATAATCATGATTTTCATGAATTGTATTCAACACATCTCTGTATCCGGCTATTTCACGTTCACTTCTGGTCTTTGGTCTCGTTGTATCTTTAACTAATGCTCTTAGCCTTTCATCTGACGTATAAATTCCTTCGATCTTATTCGATGCTTCGGTACTTTGAATTTTTGCAATCTCAACCAACTGCGTTAACGTGTCTGCTTTGGATTCAATAAATAGTGTCTGTTCTCCTTTAAATTCATGTATCTGTGATAGATAAGATACTATTTCCGGTGTGAGTAATGCTTTCCATTCCTCACGATAATCAAATTTTCTCATGCACGCTCTCCATTATCCTGCTCTTTTTCTTATTATTGGCTCATCACCCACAACAAACTATAATCTGATCTTTCCAAATCGTCCTTAATCTGACACAGGTATAGTATATCTTTTAATTTTATCATTGTCAATTTAATTTTATCATTCTGCTAAAAATGATAAAATTAAAGAAGAGTCATCACACTCTCCGGTGTTCTGACTCTTCTTCATTTTCATCTGACCATCTGTTCTATTAACTTCAGATATCTGTCAGTTTCATTATTTATTTACGATTTCTGCGTCTTCTGGTCTTCTGAGCAACTGTTCCGAAGATCACTCCTGCTGCTGCAAGAATTGTTACGATCATTGCCATAAATGGTGCGGTATCTCCAGTCTTCACTGTACCTTTATTTGTCGTATTGTTCTTACCTGCTACATTTGTATTGTTCGGTGTTCCAGGCTTATTTACATTATCACCCTTATTATTATTGCCCTGGTTATTATTTCCCTGGTTATTGTTTCCACCATTTCCATCATCTGCTTTTACAAGACCTGCATAAGCTGCTTTAAGTGCTGCAACTGCTGCATCTACATCTGCCTGAGATGCATTTTCATCAGCAAGAACTGCCATTGCCTTTTCATAAGCAGCTTTGTAAACTTTCCAACTGTCTGCTGTAAAGTTTTTCTCTTCTAATCCTGCACAATTATTGACAACTTCTGTAAGTTTGTCCTTATCAGCCGGTGTCGGTTCAGGAGTCTCCGCTGCTTCCAGCCCACTGATTGCATCTACCAGATTTGCAAGTGCAAGCTGAACATCATAGTTCGTCGCATCTGCATTATTTACAACTGCCTCTGCTGCTTCAATCTTTGTCTGAAGAACAGCCCAGCTCTCTGCAGTATAATCAGCTTCATTTAATGCTTTTGCTTCAGCAAGTGCATCTGTCAGTCCGCTCTTATCTACTACTTCTGTATCTGTCGTTGCTTCTGCTGCACTGGTGATACGGATTTCTGCTGCCATTGCCCACCAGTTATATACCTTGGCAGATTTAGCAAGCAGTTTCACATTTGTTACATTTTCAATCGGATCAAATTTTGCCATCTTCCAGGAAGAAGTATTCTCCCATGTTCCATCGCTTACCTTTACATAATCCGCTGAATCTGCTGTCTTAACATAAATCTCATAATCAGCAATTGTAACCAAGGCTCCAGCTGTAACCGGTCCTGGCAGATAACGAAGTCCGTCAACTGTATGTGCCTCCGGGAACTGAAGGTCAATCCATCCCTCTCCATTCTTGATTGTTGTAGCATATCCTGAATAAGCTGTCATCCATGCAGTTGTCACATCATTATCAAGAACATATTCTGCTTTTCCAATATTACTTCCGTATGTTCCACCGTCTTCGCTTCCTGCTGTTGCAATCACGCCTTCAACAGAAATATCATTCTTCGTACTGCTTTCTTCATTTGTATCAATCGAAGCAATATAATTAATTGCACCATTCAGTGCATAATATGCACTTTCGATTTCATCTGCTGATGTCTTATCTCTGTTCACTGCAACCTTTGCCTTGGTAAGAGCATCATCCAGCTTCTTCCAGTCAGCAGCAGTATAATCTTCTTTATTGTATCCTTCTGCCGTCGCAATCAGATCTTTCAGTGTATCAATCGTTATATTCTGCTCAACTTTTTCAATCACAAGATTGTCAAGAACCAGTTCTTTGTATCCACCAAAGTTGGCCTGTGCAGAACTTGAATTTACGCCCTGCAGATCTGGTGCTGTGCTTGTTGAGTAAATACCAAACCATGTCTGACCTGTAATATCACCAACGATTTCTCTCTCATAATGAGCAGTTGTTCCCAGTGATTTTTTCAATGTTTCCAGATTGGTTGCTCCTGTATACTCACCTGCACCTACAACAACACCGTAAGTATCGTCACTTCCTGCCTGATAATCAAAGCTTACTTTGTATGTAACACCTGGCTCAAAACGGAAGTTCTGAGGAATCGTCTGGTATGCCAGTTTGCTTCTCTGCGTCAGTCCATTAATCTTCACTGACCAGTCACCGTCCAGGACATCATCCATCAGTTTTACATCCCATCCGGCCTGAGTATATTTATCATGTCTTTCAGATAAATGGATTCTGTTATCTTCAACACCTTCAATTCCGCCAACAACAAATGGATAAATTCCCTGTACATTTGTCTCAAAATCCTGCTCAAATCTTACAACTTCACCTTTATCGTTCGTTGTAATATTATGAGAATCATTTTCTACTACACGTACATCATCAAAATAGGAATCTCCCTTTCCTGCTTCTTTTGAAAGTGTCAATGTAACCTTACCGCTTTCCGGTGCTGTAAAGAATACATACATATTCTGGAAATAACTGCTTCCATCTACTGTTGCACTGGAATTGCTGTGCGTATAGGCTTTTACATAGTTTTTCGCAATAGAACGTGTCGTGTAATTTGTTGCAAGTACATCGTCACCGTTTTTGACTGTCATTGCCGCTTTCGCATCACTGCGGTTATCAATACCAACTAAAACCGCATACTGCTGACCTGCCTTTAAGTCTGTCAGTTCCTGTGTCATGGATACTTTTCCACTCAGTTTCAGCATTGGATTGCTGTACTGGCTCTTTGCAATAGTTGCTTCACCATCACCGGATTTCTTCCAGTTCTTTTCCAGTGAATCTGATCCGCCGTTAAAGCCTGCATCTACAATATGCATTCCTTCACTCCATGTGATTTTCAGGTTATTTTCTTCACCTTTGCATACTACGTATGGAGTTTCAGATTCTGCTTCCAGTGTAATTCTTCCATTCTTTACTGCAACTGTCTTCTCATCTGTCTTTCCAAGATCTGTCAGCTTATAAACCTTAACATTTTTCAGATTCTCCCATCCGTCCGGAACTTCCCATGTTGTTGTTCCTCCGGCTGTATTCCAGTGATACAGCTTTTCTTTGGATGCTGCAACTTTTTCACCGCTCTCTGAATCCCAGATCCATGGAAGCAGATAACTTTCTGTTCCTTTATTTCTTCCATTCTGAATATCAGAATCGGATCTGTCTCCTCTGGAAGGTGCTCCCTGTGCGATCACTTTTCCGTTCAGGGTCATTGTTCTTTCTCGGTAGGCATCACTGCTGAAATCATTAGATCCTCTGGTCAGTACCAGTGTATCTCCATCATCATCCTTCAGAGTGATCTCCATATCCGGTACCCAGTTTGTTGCAGCTCCTGCTGTAACCGGATCTCCATCTACCCATTTTACAATCTTGTAATGCTGGATAAATTTGGTTGTCAGGTCATGAGTATAAAGATTCGTGATGTAAGTATCGTAATCATTACGTCCCTGCCATCCTTCAAAATCTTTCATATTATAACCGCCAAGCAATGGCATCATTGCTGCACCGCCATAAGACGGATAATCAGCAACCCATGAATCTTTCTGATGGTTACGGAGGAATCTCATAACCTCACTGTTCTCACCTTTCTGGTTATATCCACCATAGGTAAGGTCTGTTGCCCAGTGCTGGAATGTTGCATCATATTCATTTGCAACTCCCCATTCATTTGCCATACGCCATCCGTTATCATTGATCTCTTTGGAAAGCTTACGTGTCTGCCAGGAATCATCATTACTGCTTCCTGTATTATTTCCCCAAATATCTACATATACGAAATCCAGATTAGTTCCGACCAGTTTTTCCAGTGCATCAAATCTTGCCTCACGTTCACCTGTTGCAAGATCATAGATACTGTCCAGGCCAACTGCCTGATCCAGCCAGTTCCAGCCGTATCTGAGACTGCCATCTGCATAGCGGCGTACATTATCATCCTTAAATGCTTTTGCTTCCGGATACATTTCTCCTGCATTGACATGAATACCAAACTTGGCTCCATACTTTGCACCCTCTGTCATCAGTGTATTCATATCATCCGCTCCACCGATTCTCTTACCGATATCAGCATAGTCCGGATGTGCGGAATCATGACCTTCATTTGCATATCCCTTTAACAGAACAGACTGTCCGAGTCCATCTGTATTTAATGCAACTCGCTTGACATTATCAAGTGTTGTCAGGAATGGATTCTGAGCCTGTCCACCAAAGTTCATTGCAATACGGTAAGCAACCAGTTCCGGTACTTCTTCACTCTTATATGGATTGTTCATAATAGAACGGAATGCAACTGCACCATCCTGCCAGTCGATCTGATCGTCGTCATTCATATCTCCGGCAATGATTACTTTTGCCTTTGGCATCTCTGTCTCGTCTACTACATAGCTTCTGTTCTGTGAATCAGTCACTACACGATGGTAATACCATGCAGTACTTCCAAGTCCCAGCGATACATAATCTTCTTTCTGTGTCGTAACTGCCTGAACACGTGTATTTCTTGAACCACCTGTAACAGTTGTCGCTACAGAACGTCCGTCATTCTCAGAGTTACTCCACAGACCGGCACTCATCTCATCATTGGAAACAAATCCATACATATAATCCTGATTCAGGGAAGCAGCTTCTGTAACTTCTACATATTCATCTCCACTGACTCTTGTATTGGAAGACATTGCCGCACCTTTGAAATTAGCACCGCTCTGATTACTTCTTACAGAAATCAGGCTCTGATTCGGAATTTCGATCGTCTGGATCGGGTGTCCTGTTGCTGTATCCTCCAGCTTATTTTCAATTTTAGTAATATTAAAAGCCAACGTATTATCTTTTGCAACTAACTCTGCAGTGATTACTGCATCAATATCAGTGCCTTTTACAGTCATAACATAAGTTGCCTTATTATCTGCAAATGTGGCCTTTACATCATCATCTGATAATTCAACTGCAGTTCCATTGATCTTGACTGTATTGATCTTATCAGTCTGTCCGTAAAATGTCTTACCTTTCAGACTCCCTTTTTTCATTTCATACTTAACAACACTTGGGAATGTTGTTGAAGCATAAACATCCATATCAGATGTAGAAAGCTTCTTTGTAGCAACTTCTGCCTCGGCCTCAAGGACAATATCTTCTACAGTAACAGCTTCTGTTCCTACTGTAACAGTCTTCTGAACCGTATTATAACCGCCCTTCATAATAGACATATTATATGTACCACTTGCAAGATTCAGCGTATAATTTCCTCTCGCATCTGTTGTTACCTGCTGATCATCAACCTGTACTTTTACACCTGCGATTGCATTTCCTTCGGCATCTTTAACAACTCCGCTGACTGCATAAGTCTCTGCCTCAGCCTGCCCCGTATAATGAATATTCTTTAAATATACATTCGTTACTGCGGATGCACTTGCATAACTTCCACCTTTGATTGCAATTTTATTTCCAAGATCTGAAATTCCACTGAAATCCTCTTCTGTGAAAACGGTAGCTCCGCCAACTTCTACAGTCAATTTTTTATCAGCCGTCCAGGAAAGTTTTACCTTTACTTCTGTATTCTGTGCCGGAGCTGCTACTCTGGTTCCTGAATACCATGGATCTCCCGATGCTCCATATTTCTGCCAGAACCATCCATTATTGTCATATCCGATCATCATACCTTTTGTATCGCCATCATAACCAAGATAGACACCAAACCGGTCACCTGCTGTACTGGTATTTACATTTGCCGATTTCATGGTAAATTCAAAATATCCTGCTTCATCAAAATTAAATTCATTCGGGTTCACGAACATAGCCGGTTTTGTTCCCGGATTATTTCCATTTCCTGAACCTGACTTAATATGAAGCCATCCATCCTCCACAGCACACACTGCATCACTGCCGACTACACTGCTTGCTTCCTGCGTCCACTGATCATTGATCCCATCCTGCAATACAACTCTTGGTTCTGCCTGTACTGCAAGATCCTCACTTTGATCCTGAGTCTCTGCACTAACTGTGTAGAAATTCACAGGAGCCATTGTAGCAACAACAGTTGATGCAAGTACCAGGCACAACAACTTTGTTACTAATTTTCTTTTCATCTTTTTCCTCCTTGTAACTTTCTAATAAAACTTTTGTTACAATTCAGTATTTTATATGCTTCTTTGCTAATTGTATTTGCACTTTTATACCATTTTTTTGTACTTTCCGCTTCAAACTGTATATTTTTTGTCATTTTCGGATTTTTTTATTATAATTTTTTATAAATCCATAGATGTGAATTTAAAACTTGCCATCTACCTGATCAGATAAGGAAAAAATAAAAAAGCAATACTCACCAGAGTACTGCTTCCCTACAAAACTATCTTCTATTTTATATACTTTCAAAACTACATACAGTTAAAACCAACATCATCATCCATTTACCTATCACTGCTTTGGTTATGCCCTCGACCTATTAGTAACAGTCAGCTCCATGTGTTACCACACTTCCACCTCTGCCCTATCTACCTCGTCGTCTTCAAGGGGTCTTACTAACTTGACGTTATGAGATATCTCATCTTGAGGGGGGCTTCACGCTTAGATGCCTTCAGCGTTTATCCCTT
>OGQO01000900.1_pt1 | contig 29536 bp, 31 predicted proteins | sample 1553241 | NCBI WGS metagenome assembly OGQO01 (sample SAMEA2579933, study PRJEB22360) | human gut metagenome | biome: human gut; feature: human-associated habitat; material: faeces | place: Denmark | collected 2008/2010
TTGGAGGTACAATAAAATGAAGATTGAAAAGATAAAACCTATACCGAAATACATACAGAAAAAGATTAAACTTTACGACGATAAATTGAAAACCGCGCCGTTTGGAAGAACTCGGTTTTACTCGTATCTGACGAAGAACGACGGAGAACTTGTAAAAGTCACCGTTGCCGTCAAAGAGAAAAGAAACAAGTGGCATTGCAAACAAGTTGCCGTTCACGGAGTTCATTCGGATAAGTGCTTTGTAAAAGATATGAACTTCACCTATATAGCAGGATATACCGTTGGTTGGCATGCGGAAGGCTTAACAAATCAACGTTGTTGGTATGAATACGGAGAATGGGGTTGGACTACGGACGATATGTTCGATCCATACGCTCCTATAGTCAACCGAGAGTACATTCTGGAAAAGTTCCCTGAATACAAATATAGCGCAATAGATAAATACACGGGTATTGACGTGTTCAAATATCTACGGCTTTTTGAACAATATCCGCAAATCGAATATCTCACCAAACTCGGACTACATAATCTCGCTATGTCAAAACAGATATTAAAGTTGTGTGGACAAGATAAGCGTTTTAGAAAATGGCTTGCGCAAAACAGAAGCACGTTAAATAAGTCTTTCCTGTATATTCCCGTTGTTTTGCAGGCGTACAAAAAGAATCGCAACGTGCTTGAGTTGCAGTCGTATTATAAAGCAAAACTCTCTATGGATAAAGACCAAACCTTGGCTCCTTTGAGAGACGCGTTCAAGCACGAGCGAGAAAAGTTATATCACTACTTGTCCAAACAAAACGCCAACACTCACAGTTATCTTGACTATTGGAATGCGTGCAATTATTTAGGGCTGAATATGACCGATGAGAAAAACCGTTATCCACACGATTTCAAGCGTTGGCACGATATACGCATTGACGAATACCACACGATGCTTGCACGAGACGATGAACAGAAGCGTAAAGACTTCTATGAGAAGTTTGCAGCGGTTGCCGAGAAGTATTTGGGCTTGCAATATAACAGAAAGTCCGACTACGTTGCAATCATCGCCCTATCTCCAAGCGACCTTGTGAGAGAAGGTCAAATCCTGGAACATTGCGTAGGACGTATGAACTATGACCAAAAGTTTGTGCGAGAAGAATCTCTTATCTTCTTTATCCGCACAAAAGATGCCCCGAACACACCGCTTGTAACAGTGGAATACTCGCCATCTCGCAAAAAAATACTTCAATGTTACGGAAAGAACGACAGCACCCCAAACGACAATATACTTGAGTTTGTAAACAAAAAATGGCTGCCGTTTGCAAACAGACAACTCAAAAAAATTGCTGCATAAAGGAGAAAAACACTATGGCAAATTATTACAGAATCACCGCTTACCACAAAGAAAAAGACATCTCCATCATTATGGATTCCTACGGGCTCTTTGAAAAGAAATGGCAGTTCTCGGCAGACCTTATCCGCCGTGGCTTTGACATTATCGAAGTATCCGACGATACACAATTCCTTGACGGAAACATAGAGCGATTGAAAGAACAAAGGCCAGATAAACTTATTCTTCGAGCAACTGCTTATGGACGACCAAAAACGACAATAGAGAATGTAGAGGGAAGAAACATTAAAAGGATAGAAGTAAACAACAAGTTTTATAACCAAAACAAATAGTTATTTTATCTTCGGTTTTGATTACGTTGCAGTTTGTGTCGTCTTTGACGAAGGAATATGGAGGTTAATATAAATTAGCGGCGCAGTCTTTCTGAACTGCGCCGTTGACTTTGATAGAGCTTTTAACATTTTATCTTATAATAATGCACAATCATCATTATGACTAATACAATGCCAATAATGTTTTGCCGAATAAAATGTATTAGAATGATAATAAGTATTTGGTTTTAATGCAAATCATCTGTTGTCAAGATTCGATCTATTTTCTTAATATATTTTTTATAATTAAGGCCTAGAGTAAAAATCCAAGATTCGTTTTTATATACCTCGTTTGTGTGTTCGTTTACAAGATAAAACACAACAAAAGTGCTGACATTATCGAAATAAACTAGTTCTTCTTTTTTAAAACTTTCCGATGTTTTACCTACTACTATAAGAGTTTTCCATTGAGAAAAATCCGAACCTTTTGTGTTGTTGCCAAGCGATTCTAAGATTTTAGTTATAGATTGCCTGGTAATCGTTTCATCCCAAAATACCAAGTATCTTTTATTATCTAAAAGATAACAATTTAATGCGCAATTAACTTTACTAGTAAGTGGGTAATTCTTAATTATTCTATCTTGGATGTTCATATTTTACCTCCTTAAAAATCTAAACCCCATTGTTTTTTTGATCTTAGACTTGAGTTTTTCTTGTTAATCTTTTTAAATGCTCTATACAGACTTGTTAAGCCGGATATACCCGCACCAACAACCGTTTGTAGTAACAACTTTTGACCATATGACTTGGTAAAAACACTCATAAATTTTTTAGTTTGGAACCAACCGGCGTTTGTTGGAATAACTTTACCTCCTATAAAATTACCAACTAAGGAGCTTGCAAAATTTATTCCCAAATCAATTAATGTTTGTTCCCAATCGACATCCTCTCCTCTTATGATCGTTTCTAGTGTATCAACGCCTGTTTGGACTGCGGAGCTGATACCTGCTGCAATAACCAAAGATGCTCCTCCCGTTGGCATGGCAAGGCATAGCGCTAATGCATTAACTCCCGTTCCAAGTGCAGCACCAGCAACACCTCTCCATAATTCGCTCCCCTTTTTACCCGCAATAGCATTTGATATTAACTGTGTGCCACCACCAATTATCATTGATGTTAATGTTATTGCAACTAATGCAAAAAAACCAAAACGGCCAGAGGGGTCAATGCAACAAACAGGGTTATTATTGCAATAGCAGTATAAATTTTGTTCAAATAAACTTGACGGATCAAGCCAACCAACACCATCTGCACAAAGCCATCTGCACCAGTCAGGAACGTAATAACGGGTGCGGCAATAGTACATGCTAGTATCGCTGTCAAAATGATAGCCCTTGTAGCGGAACGGATTGTATTCGCCTATCGTCGTTGCCAAGGTGCCGGTTGTGCTTTCGGGTTTGCCCCATGCATTGTATGCATATTGTACAACGAGGTTGCCGTTTTTGTCAATAATGCCGAGAATATTCTCAAGCGTGTCTCTTACATAGAAGTACATCGCAGTTTTGTCCAACACAAAGCCGTACAATCTTTCGTTTTCGTCATACAAGAAGTCAAGTCTGTGCGTTGGCGAGATTTCCGCAACAAGTTTGTTGTCGTCATAGAAGAAGCGAGTTTCCAAAGACGTTCCGTTTTCCGTAACGGTTTTCTTAATTCTCAAGCCTTGGTCGTTATACGTATAGTCTATGACTTTTCCGCCTTTTTGGATCTTTGTGAGACGTCTGCCTTCAAAGGTATAGATATTGCCGTCATAAGACGTGGGAACAAGCGGATTGTTTACGTCATAGGCAACTACTTTGCCGCCGACCTTGACAAGTTTGTCTTTTACAACACTGTCATATTGAAGAACGGTATCTCCGATTTTAGTAACATTGCCGTTTGCAAACAGACAAATCAAAAAACTTGCTGCATAAAGGAGAAAACACTATGGCAAATTATTATAGAATCACCGCATATCATAAAGAAAAAGACATCTCAATCATTATGGACTCGTACGGATATTTTGAAAAGAAATGGCAATTCTCTGCCGATCTTATAAAGCGTGGCTTTAAAATTATAGAGGTGTCCGACGACACGCAATTTCTTGACGGCAACATCGAACGTCTTACCGAAGAATATCCTGACAAATATGTGCTTAGGTCCGCCTCTTGCGGACGTCCTCAAATAACAATGGCTGATATAACTGGGAGAAATCTAGAAAAAATAGAGATACATCATTCGTTTTATAATATAAACAAATAAATATAGTTTGGATAAAATTAACGGCGCAGTTATTAGCCGCGCCGTTAGGTTTTAATAATTACGACTTGTTTTGATTTTTAAAAATTACACATGCAATGCAACCTTAAACATCATTTCTCATTCTACATTTAATCACAGAATAATACTTTTGTCTCTCCAACTTTGTAATAATAACTCTCTTTGCAAAAACAGTTTATTAAAACATCTATTTGAATACCATTTGACATTTTCATCAATAAATCACCAGTTTTTGTTATTGTTACTTTTTTTATATAGCCTTCTCTTAGCAAGTCGCACACAAAAGGCATTTCGAAATTCGCTAAACTTTCGCCGTCAAAAAACGGGCGGTTGTCTTTGCCTATCATCGTTTCCCAACCCGACAAGAGCAACTTTTTGCCGTCGTGTATGCGGAGAAGTGCCATATCCACAGATAGACTTGTGCCGTCGTCGAATAAAAATTCAAAAATGCCGTCACCGTCTTGTTTCAAAGTGAAAGAGAGAATAGCGTGGTTTTTTAAATTGTAAAATATGTTTTTATTCGGTACGAATATCATACGACTCTCCTTTTTCGCAACGAAAATCGTCGCCGTCAAAGAAAAACACAAACTCGATATTTTTGTCTTTTATTCTCAAATATTCACCTTGCATTTTTACGTCAACGTAAGCGCCAAGCTTGATATTGTCGTCAAAAACGATTGTTAAATCGCCAAAAGCGTTGAAAGTTGCGCTCTTTACAGTTTTGTCTTTTAAAATTTGCAACGTTTCGCCGATATGTTTTTCCAAAAGATTTGTTTTTTCGTTGATTTCCTCGCCTGTGTATTCTGATTTGATTTCTTGATAATCAGTCGTAAATATTTCGTCGCAAGAGGATAAAATCATTTTGCCGTTGTGCGTTATTCTCATAAAATTGGATATATAAATCGACGTATCGTTGTCAAATTTTACGTGAATAAAATCGGGATCGGCAAAACCGAAATAATTTTGTTTTCTCAACAAACATACAGTTTGTCCGATTAGATCCTTTAGCGCATAGTTTATGTGTGTTTTATCCTCTTTACGAATTAACATTAACACTCTCCTTTAACATTATAGCTTTGACCTCAAGAACTCCAACAGCTCTTTTAATGTGTTTAAATAGCGTCCGGTTTTCTTCTTTTCACGTTCTACGGCTCTTCTAAGCATATCCCATCGAGGATCTGATTTGCTTTTTATGTTGAGTTGTCGCATAGCTTCTTTGAACATTTGGTTTTCATGTTGGTTATGTCCCATTCGAGGACCGGAACCTTTTGCGAACAGGTAGATTCCACCCAATGCGCCCAAAAGCCCCATGGTCTCTATGGCACCCGAACCTATAGTTGCTATTCCGCTAGCAGAAACAGACAAACCGCCGGCCACAAACGATGCACCTATTGACGAGGCAATATATCCAGCACCAGCGCCTAATCCGCCGCCAATAACTCCGCCTGCTATAGTCAGACCTACGTACTCATACCACTCTACACTGCCGTTAAAGACTTTACCATCATCTTTGTAGTCTTTATATGTTGCAAGGCCAAAGCCTGCTGCTGCACCGATAATTGCGCCAATAATAAGGCCAATTAGAATTGCGCTATGACCTGTCGGATCAAAGTAGTTTACAGGATCGTTGCCGCAATAACAATAGAGATTTTGGTCAAACAAGCCGAACGGATCAAGCCCTATAACACCATCCGCACAAAGCCATCTGCACCAATCGGGAACATAGTAACGGGTGTGGCAGTAGTACATGCCAGTATCGCTGTCAAAGTGGTAGCCTTTGTAGCGGAACGGATTGTATTCGCCTATTGTCGTTGCCAATGTGCCGGTTATGCTTTGGATCTTACCCCATGCATTGTATGCGTATTGTACCACAAGGTTGCCTGCACTGTCAATAACGCCCAAAATATTCTCAAGTGTGTCTCTCACATAGAAATACGTCGCAGTCTTGTCCAACACAAAGCCGTACAATCTGTCGTTCTCGTCGTACAAGAAATCCATTCTGTGTTCGGGTGTTACCTCGCTACAAGTCCTGTTGTCCGCACCATCGCCTAAAAAAACGAACCTTTTGAGTTCGTTTTTTTTGTTTAGGTGTTGCACTTGAAAGTATAATTCACCAAACGTAAAATCAAAGGAAGCGATTTCGCTTCCCTTGCTTTTGAGAGAGAATATAGATTGTCGTATTGCTACAACACATCTTGTGATTTTGCATTGAATTTGGGTTATCATTATTCAATATCAATGCGAAGTTGAACTAATCGTTGTCGGTAGGTTGTGAATCATTGTTTTGTTGCGAGTCTTTTTCGCGCTCGGCTTCGAGTTCCGCCTTACGCTTTTTGACGAGTTCCGTCCAATCGACGTCCTTGTCTTGCGAGCAACAATGTCCGTTGCACTGCCCTGCATGCGAGCATCCCGCGCAATCGCTTCCGAGCGAGGGCTTACCCTTTGCCTTTCTCACGATTGACGCGACGATGACGCCCGCCACAATCGCAACCGCCACGACGATGGTGACGATTCCGATCGGGTGCATTGCCGACAATATAGAATTGAAAACTACGTTTGTCATATATCGCTCTTTTCACGCAAAGACCGTATTGCGCATTTTGCGCGACTTATGCGTTCTTTTTGATTTTGAGTTTTGCGCCGAGGTCGCCAAAGAACTTCTTGACGTCGATCTTACCCTTGTTGTCAAGCACGATGAGCGTGATGATTGCCGCCCATATTGCCGCAAAGATGAACACCGTCCACCACCATGCGCCGATGAGATAAATCATCATGGACACGACGTAGCTTGTGCCTACCCAGAAGAGCAAGGTCATTTTGTAAGACTTCTTTGTGGGAAGTTCTGCCTTTGCGGTTGCAACGGCTGCAAAGCACGGAATCGTGAGCATGTTGAATGCGATGAATGCGATGAGTCCGGGCACGTCGATGCCTGTTGCGGCGATCATTGTGCCTGCCGCGGCGATACCGCCGTCTGCTTCTACGTCGATCATACCGCCGACGATACATGCCGCCAATGTGCCGAACGTTGCGATAACGTTCTCTTTTGCGATAAGGCCTGTGATTGCCGCCACTGCGAACACCCAACCGAATGCTTTAAGTTGCGAACCGAATCCTAGCGGTGTGAACAGCGGTTGAATGAGTCCTCCGATACCGGCAAGGATTGATTGATCCATTTGCTCGTCCGCAAGGAATTGCCACGTCCAGCTGAAGTGGCTGATAAACCAAATGAGGATTGTGGAAGCAAGGATGATTGTGAATGCTTTTTTCACAAAGTGCTTCGTCTTATCCCAAAGGTGCAAAGCCAGGTTTTTGGGTTGAGGCATATGGTATGCGGGAAGCTCCATGATGAACGGAGGCACTTCGCCCTTCATCGTTGTTGCGCGCATCAAGATGACAGCGCAGATTGCCACGACCACGCCTAGCACGTACATCATATATGTGATGACGTCGGGATGAGAGAATCCGAATTGAGTTGCGATGCCGCCTGCGATTGCCGTAAGGATCGGGAGTTTTGCGCCGCAGCTGAAGAACGGAATAACTCTGATCGTTGCGATTCTCTCGTTCTCGTCGGCAAGCGTACGAGTGTTGATGAACGCGGGGACGGAGCAACCGAAGCCCATGATCATCGGCATGAACGCTCTGCCCGACAAACCGAATCTTCTGAAAATTCTGTCGAGGATGAACGCTACACGCGCCATATAGCCGCTGTCTTCCAAAATTGAGAAGAACAAGAACAGCAAGAGGATTTGAGGCAAGAAGCCGAGCACTGCAAACAAACCGCCGAGGACACCGTCAACGATAAGTCCGATGCACCATTCGGGCGCGCCCGCCATCGCAAGACCTTCGTTTACGCAAGTGCTGAGGAATTCGGTGAACGTGTTGAGGATGTTTGCAAGGATGACGCCGGGGCCGTACACGCTCTCTTCGTATCCGAAGAAGGTCGCCGCACTGATGCCCGAGCACCACTCGTCAATGCCGCTCACGAACGAGGCTTCAAGTTCGCCGTCGTCGTTTGCTTCAACGGTGACTTCCCACTTGCCTTTTTCGTCCGCATAGAATTTTTGGTCGAGGTCGGCTTCGGTGAGCTCGTCAACGTAACGAAGTTCGTGATCTGCCGTATATACGTAAGGTTTTGCTTCAACCGCTTCGAGTTCGCCGTCATCGGTGAAAGTGAGATCCGCTTTGAAGCCGTCTTCGGTGTAATACGTCGTATCTTTATCGTAAGGCGTTTGCGCAAAGTCCACCGCTTGAGTTGCCGACGCGTCCAAGTAAGCAACTACGTCTTTGTCGAACACACCGCCTGCGCCGAGGAACAAGAAGTCCTCTGCAAACGTGAGGTGGAACACCAAGAACAAAATCACAAGGAAGATAGGGATACCCCAGACCTTGTGGGTGAGCACCTTGTCCGCTTTGTCGGATACGCTGAGTTTTTCTTTTTCGTTTTTCTCTTTCTTCGTTACGACGGAAGAATAGTTTTTGGATATGTACTTGTAGCGAGCGTCTGCAACGATTGCTTCGAAGTCCGTTCCGAAAACGTCGTCCTTGAACGTCTTTTTGAACTCTTCGACCATTTGAGCCGCTTGCGGATGTTGACCGACCTCGATTTCATCGAGTTCGACAAGTTTCACCGCATGGAAGAGCGAATTCTCCACTCCGCTGCCTTCGAGTGCTATTCTGCAATCGTTGATGAGGTGCGTGAGTTGAGTGCCTTCGAGTACGGTTCTACCCTTTCTTGGTTGCCCGCAAACTTCATATGCTCTCTGCATGAGTTCGTCAAGACCTTTTTCGCGAAGTGCGGAGATTTCAACGACGGGAAGACCGATTTTTTCTTCAAGGCTCTTTGCGTCAATCTTGTCGCCGTTCTTTTCAACGGTGTCCATCATGTTGAGCGCAATGATCATCGGAACGTCGATTTCCATGATTTGCGTCGTAAGATAGAGGTTACGTTCGAGGTTTGTTGCGTCCACGATGTTGATGACGCAATCGGGTTTCTCGTCAAGAATGTAGTTTCTTGAAATCACTTCTTCGGGAGTGTACGGAGAGAGCGAATAAATGCCTGGAAGGTCTACGATAGAGATGGGTTCGGCGCACTTTTTGTACGTGCCCTCTTTCTTGTCTACAGTGACGCCCGGCCAGTTGCCGACGTGTGCGGTAGAGCCCGTCAACGAGTTAAACAAAGTTGTTTTACCGCAGTTGGGGTTGCCTGCAAGAGCAAATCTTTTCATTATTTCTCAACCTCCATTGTAACGGCAGATGCCTCGGTTTTGCGAAGCGTCAATTCATAACCTCTGATTGTCACTTCGATCGGGTCGCCAAGCGGTGCTTTTTTTCTGAGATAAACTACTGCGCCGGGTGTTACGCCCATGTCGAACAAACGACGTCTGATTCTGCCGTCGCCTGCAACGGACTTGATGACGCCTTGTTCACCTATAATGAAATCACTGAGTAGCTTTTCCATTGTGTCCTCCTGTTTTTATGCTACCAAAATTTTTGTTGCCATTTCTTTGTCCAAAGCAAGACGCCCGTCTTTGATAAGGCAGATGACGCTTCCCCCGCTTTGGGATATGATGCTGATTGTCGAATCGATGGTAATACCCAAACTTTCAAGATGTTTTTTTGTCTTGTCGTCAGTCAAAATCTTGACGATTCTCAAATCTTTTCCAATGGGTGCAAATACAAGCGGCATAATCTCTCTCTCCTTTAAGCCGATTTTATTCATTCGCTAATGTGAATATGAAATTTTATTCATATTTACGTTAGAATATTACATCTAAAAAAAAACGGATGTCAACAGTTTTGAAAAAGAAATATGAAAAATTTTTCATATTTTTCTTGTTGATTTATTTTCAAACAAGTTATATAATATAAATATTCAATATAGTGCGCTCGAAACGGTAGGAATATATGGCACAGGATATAAGAGAACCAAAACAAGAAAGATCAATCGAAAAAAAGAACAGAATCGTACAGGCGGGTTTTGAGCTTTTCTCGCAGGCGGGATACTACAACACCAACACTGTGGAAATCGCAAAACGCGCGGGTGTGTCAACGGGTATCGTTTACGGATATTTCAAGGACAAAAGAGATATTCTTCTCGATGTTTTGGAAATTTATGTCAACACCGCTTTTGCACCGGTGCTTAATATGATTCAAAATCTCACCGCTCCCGTAAATTTAGACGAAACAATAACTCATGTTTTGGACGGCGCAATCGACACGCACAAACAATACGCAAATATTCACGAGGCACTTCATTCGCTCTCTCACAGCGACGAGGCGGTCAACAACAAGTTTATCGAACTCGAAGACGAAATCACCCTCTCCATTGCGCAAAAGTTTGCCGATCTCGGCGTCAAAAAAGACAACCTCAACGAGCGTATACACTTTGCTATGGATATCGTGCAATCTTTCTCGCACGAGTACGTGTACGATCACCACACCTACATCGACTACGACGCTATGCGCAACATCGTCAAAGACACTTTGGTTGCACTTTTTGAGAATAAATGACGACATTCACGCAAAGGTCGCTTGACTTTTTGTATTTCAACAACAAATACAACTCAAAACTCTGGTACGCAGAACATAAAGAGGACTTCAAACAGTACCTCGCCGTGCCCTTTCGCGATCTTGTAACCGCAATGTCTCCTCGCATGCTCGAAATCGACGATAAAATGATAACCGAACCCAAAAGCATCGTGTCGCGACTATATAAGGATTTGCGCTTTGCCAAGGACAAAACAAGTCTTTACCGCGATCATATGTGGCTCACTTTTATGCGGGGAACAAACGCGGGGTGCGGTCTGCCGGGATTCTTTTTTGAGTTGTCCCCTTACAAATTCAGCTATGGTTGCGGATACTATATGGCGGACGCAAAAAGCATGGCAAGTTTGCGCAATCTGATTTTGTCAAACTCCCCAGCTTTTCAAAAAGCAAAAGAATGTTTTGAAACTCAAACCGATTTTTCTTTGGTCGGAGAAACCTTCAAAAAGCCGCGCTATGCCGATTATCCCGAAGATTTAAGTCGCTGGCTTGAAAAAAAGGATATTTGCCTTATTGCAAATTCAACGGACGCGGATTTGCTTTTTTCGGATAAACTCGCAGATTTTTTGTGCGATAAATTCGAATCGATAAAACCCGTCTACGATTTGATGATGACGGCGGAAGCGTTGGTTGAAAGATAATCGTTTTATTATTTTTTGCCGCTACGCTTTTCAAGATATGCGTGCGCGCTTTTCAAAATCTTTTTCGTGTTGTCGAAAGTGAGCAACTTCATAGCCTCGTCGTACGGCACGAGTTCGTAAGTCATATTTTCAAAGCCTTCGTTGTGCTTCGGCGTTTGATTTTCAAAATATCCCAAAAAGAACACCACCGTTTTGTCGTTGCCGTTTTTGAGCTTGTATTGGATTGTTTTTCTGAATCCGTTGACGATTTTCGGCTTTATAGAAGTTTCTTCCCACGTTTCGCGCACTGCCGTTTGCCTTTCGCTCTCGCCGTCCTCGACGTGCCCTTTCGCAAATCCGTACACGCCGTAATCCGTCCTCGTGAGCAAATATTTTATTTCGCCGTCAATTTTCGTAAACGTCACCGTTCCGCAAGATTTTTCTCTCATAGCTTACCGTAATTTTTTATTTGCGGATATATTTTTCGTCGCCGCTCGGCACGTCGTCGGACACGAAACGCTCCACTTTCATTTGCAAATCGTATTTGTCGCGCAATGCCGCTATCTTTGCCATCATAGGCGAAGAATGATGCTCGTCTATCGCATTTTGATTTTTCCATTTATCAACCAAGAGCACGACTTCCGGCTCGTCCGCAGAGAAAAAGTACTCGTAGCCGAGATTGCCTTTTTCGGCGCGGATTTCGTCGAAGACGCCGCTTTTTATCATCTCTTCGACAAACTTTTTCGCACTTCCGTTCGTACCTTTGTAATAAATGTTTACGCTTATCATATTCACCTCACAAAATCACGTGTAAATTGCGGATTTCTGCATTTTTTATGCGCTTTTGTATGGCATATCCGAACGGCTCCAAATATCGTCCCTCAACGCCCAAATCGAATTGCTCGTTTATCTCTTTTGCAAATGCGCCGCATGCGTCCTCGACAATTTCGCGCTTGAGTTCTTTTCCCTTTTCATCGTTGTCGGAGGTGAGCAAAAATTCAAGCGGCATGGACAACTCGGCAAACTTATCGAGAGTTCGCATTTGTCTGAACGCCCACTTATAATACGGCATATGTTTCTTTTCAAGCAAAAAAGCAAGTTCGCAAGCGTTTTTGACAAACTCGCAAAGCGCAAGCATCGCCGCACCGTCTTCACCGTGCTTTATGCAACGAGCGTAATTATACTGTCCCGACTGTGCCGCTTTGAGCGCGCACGAGCCGATTTTTTTTGCTCTGACGTCCTCGGGCATACCATGCAAAATCTCGTTGCGAATTTTTGTAAACTCGCCCAAGTCGTCGCGAAAGACTTCACCGTTCGTCGCCTCTGCAAAGAAAACCGAGCTCGTATAGAGCCAGTCTTGCAGCGTTTGCGGCGCGCCGTCGCATCCCGTGTATCGACGATAAAAATCGTCTATGCGATAAACTCCCTGCGCGCTTGCTCCGCCTGCGCTTTGGCGAGGCTTGCCGAATCCGTTTTTCAGGCAATATTCTTCTTTGAGTTTGTCATAGGCGCGCATAAGTTTGAAGCCGATTTTTTCTTCGTCCTCTTTTGTCAGCCACATGCAAAAACCCACTTCGAAATCGTGGTCGCGCGACACTTCGTCGTCAAATCCGAAGCACTCCGAGCCGTGCCCGACAAGCCCGACGGCAATGCGGTTTTGATAATCGCCAAACTCGTCCGCAATCATCTTTATGCCGACTTCCGTATAAAACTTTCTTGCTTGTTCGATTCCCTTCATATGACACAATCGCCGTTTTATAATCGCATTATTGTGATATAAAACTCATTTTCTGTTGTTTTCGTAGATTTGTTTCGCGCGGTTTTCAAGCTCTTCTTTTTGCATAAAGTAGCCGAAAAATCCAAATGCAGGAGCGCACTTGGAGCATACGAACGCATAGTTTCCGTCATGCGTTAAACTTGCGTCGTCAAGGTGTTTATACGCCTTGTCAAGCAATGCTTCTATCTCGTCGTCGCACTCTTCTCCCTTGCTTTGCGCCTCGTCGTAAACAAGGTGCGCAAGATTGACGTAGGACACCGCAACCTCGCAAAAACCGCCTTTGTTTTTCAGCACTTCGATGGCTTTTTCATAGCACTTCCTGCCCTCTTCGTAGCGGTGCAAATCGCACAGCGCGGTGGCGTAATTGTTGTAAAGTCCCGCAAGGCGATAATCGTCTTTCGGCAAGGAGGTTTCATAGCGTTGTTTTGCGATTTCATAATACTTTATCGCTTCGTCCGCCCTTGAAAACGCTTTCATAGTGGTTGCGCAGTTGAGGTATATCGTTGCGTCGTTGACGCTTTCCGCGCCTCCTTTGCACGCCAAAATCGCAAGGGCTTCGTCCACTGCTTCAAGTCCCTTTTCTCGTTCACCGAGTTTGCGATAAAGTCCTATTTGCTCGCTCAAAATTTCAAGCAGTCCTTTTGTATCGCCGAGTGCTTTTGCTTCTTGTTCCCAGTATTCGAGCACACGCCTCGCACCTTGCAAATCGTTCTTTTCAAACATCTCGTCGATTTTGTCGATGACGCGCATAATAGGGATTGTGCCGATAGGCTCTTTTGAGCAACTACATTTTTCTTGCATGATTTCGCCTCACGTATATTGTACATATATTATAACATACCGCTTTTATTTAGAAAAGAGGAAAAGTTGCTTTTCAAGCGAGTTTTACGCCACATAATAAAGCGGCTGAGGCACAATTTTGCGCCGTATTGCCTAAACGAACGATTTGTTTAAAATTTTAAACATACAAATTGGATAAATTGTCGATTTTTGACGAGCGTTTTGAGCAAATCGCATATTGAAACGCCTAACAAACGTATAGTATAATTGTATTATCTTAAAACAAGGGAGAAGTTTATGGGAAAACTTCAAAAACTTATCGACAACAAAGCGCAGAGCGCGAAGTTTATGTGCGACGAAATCGCGCATATCTGCAACGACATGCCAAAGCGCGATCCCGGCTCGGAAGGCGAGAAAATGGCGTGCGAGTACATGGCAGATTACCTGAAAAACGACTGCGGATGCGAAAGATCGGACGTGGAAACCTTCACCGAACACCCCAACGCGTTTTTCGGCTGGATTTATTTCACGATCACGCTTGTGCTTGCAGGCATGGTTCTTTTCTTCTTTTTGCCGATACTCGGCGCAATTCTGACGGCACTCGGTTTTGTGATTTTGTTCGTTCAATTCGGTCTTTACAAAAAACTCGTTGACAAATGCTTCCCCAAGAAGACGGGACACAGCGTCACCGCAATCAAAAAATGCACGGGAGAAGTGAAAGGCAGAGTTTTCTTCAACGGACATCCCGATGCGGTTTGGAACTGGCCCGTCAACAACAAATTCGGCGGCACTGCGCACGTTGCGCACCTTGTGACAAGCGTCGTAAGCGGACTTGTGGTGCTCGGCTTGAATATAGCGGCGGCAGTCGCAACCAAGTGCCAACCCGTCGTTGACTACACCGTCGCAGGCTACGTCGCACTCTACGGTCCCGTTCTTTTCTGGATGGGCATCGCAATTCTCGTCATGGTTCCCTGCCTTGTCGGCATGTACTTCATGTGGGACGAAAACACCATCACCGACGGTGCAAACGACAACCTCACGGGGTGTTATATGGGCATCGCAATCCTCAAAGCAATGAAAGATCAGGGCATCGAACTCGAACACACCGAGGTCGGCGTCATAATTTCGGGCAGCGAGGAAGCGGGACTTCGCGGCGCAATGGCATGGTGCGAAGCGCACAAAGGCGAATTCGACGACGTGCCGACTTGGATTTATTCTTACGACACAATTCACGAAAGCAGATTCCTCGGCGTCAACTATCGCGACCTCAACGGCACGGTAAAGTCGGACAAAGAAGTCAGCGATTCGTTCATTACGGCAGCAAACGAGCTCGGCATCAAATGCACAAAGACGTGGGTTCCTCCCTTTGGCGGAGCAACGGACAATGCGGCTTTCAACAAAGCAGGTTTCCGCTCAACAGGCATCACCGCTCTCGACCACAACCTTCAAGACTATTATCACACCATGCGCGACACTGCCGACAATCTCAATCCCGAATGCCTTGCAGATTGCTATGCTATATCCGTCAAGTGCCTTGAAAACTTCGATCGCGACATCGCAAAATAATTTTACCAAAACCAAAACAACAAAAAAAACGTCTTTCGAAAGAAAGGCGTTTTTTTGTTGCGACAATATTTTTCGCTTAAACTTCAAATCAATTTTGTTCGCACAAATCGGGCAAATCTCTGTAATACTCGTCTTGCGCGATTTCCATTTTCGGCTTTTCGCGATTGTAGATTATACGCATGATAATTCCGTCCACGATTATGTTAAGCACCCAGCTTATAGGCCAGCTCAAATATAGCATTTCGGGCGTATTTACGGCTTTGCACGCTGTATAAATCCACACGATACGGAAAACGCAAATGCAGAAAAAGTTGGCTACCATCGGCGTAAACGAATAGCCCATTCCGCGCATACATCCCACGATAACTTCAACTATGCCGCATACGAAGTAGATCGGCAAAATGATTTTCATTCTGTTGCAAGCATACTCGATGACAACGGGATCGGGCGTGTACAGCCTTGCGATATACTGCCCTGCCGTGAGCAAAACAAGCGTCCAAAGCAAACTTATGACGATAATCATTATCGACGCCTCGATTGCGGTTTTTTTGATGCGGTCGGGGCGTTTTGCACCGTAATTCTGCCCTGCGAACGTAACCGTTGCGTTTGAAACGGCGTTCATAGACGTATAAACGAAGCCTTCAAGATTGCTTCCCGTCGAACTGCCTGCGACAAGCGAATATCCGAAGCCGTTGAGATTGGTTTGAATAAGCACGTTGGCGATTGAGAAAAACGAGCTCAAAATGCCGCTCGGCAATCCGACTTTGATGATTTGCGCAAGCTCTTTTTTGTGGAAACGCAGTTTTTTGAGCACCAACTTGCAATATCCGTCCTCTTTCATAAGCGTGATGACAAGCAGTATGCACGAAATGTATTGGCTGACGATCGTCGCAATCGCAACGCCTTCGACGTCGAGTTTTGCAACGATGACGAATATAAGGTTCAGCGCAACGTTGACGATACCCGCAACCGTGAGGTATATAAGCGGACGTTTTGTGTCCCCTTTCGCCCGCAAAATGGACGCGCCGAAGTTGTAAAGCACGTTTGCGGGAGTGCCGATGAAGTATATAAACAGATAGTCGGTGGCTTTGACGAGGATTGCGGGATCGGTTTTCATCCACACAAGGAAGTATCTTGCGCAAAACACGCCGATAAGTCCCACTGCTACACCGCTGATGAGCGAAAGAAGCACGGACGTATGCACGGTGTTTTGAGCGCGATTTTCGTCCTTTGCGCCGATTGCCTGGCTCATAACCACGTTTGTGCCTATCGACAAGCCTATAACGACGTTGATAATCAGATTGATAAGCGCAACGTTTGAGGAAACCGCCGCAAGCGATTGCGTGCTGGTTTGGGAAAACTGACCTATAACTATCAAATCCGCCGCATTGAACAGCAACTGCAATATGCCCGAAAAAGCAAGCGGCAAAGACACCGCAATGAGCTTTTTGAGCAGCGGTCCGCTTGTCATATCCATGTCTTTGAGTGCGGCAGCACCGTGATGATGAAAATGAATTGGCTTCATACCCTATCCGTATCGTTTGAAAATATTTCTCGTCAACTTCCCTCTATCCGTATGGAAAAATTATTTTATCACTTCCGCCGCCAAAGTCAACCGAAACCGCCCCATATCCATAATTAAAAATTATGGAAAAGTCCCGACCTTATAAAAAATCGGGACTTTTATTTGAAATATTCCACAACTCGCACAAAGTGCGAATATCACTGCGACAAAGTCGCAATATCACTTTTGGTTCTATCCGAAAATATCACTGTTGCGTGGCAACAATATCAAACACTGCGCATCGTATATTTATTTGCTTGCCTTTTGAGCCTCAAACCTATCCAACTTGTTTTTTTCCAATTTAAGATACACCCACTTGATCGGCGGACAGATTGCAAAGAGGAATTGCGCAAACGTGAAGAGTTTGGACGGGTTGACAAATTTGCGTTTATGCTCCAAACCTCTCACCATGCATTTGGCAACGTGTTGAGGCTTTTGTACGGGGAACGGACGCTCGCGAATGACTTTGCCCTCTTGACCTTCGACCGCTTTTTTGAAGAAACCCGTGTCGGTGGCTATCGGATAAAGGCAAGTGAGCGCTACGTTTTTGGGAAGCTCGTAGCGCAAACCTTGTTGGAAGCCTTGCATCGCAAATTTGCTTGCGCTGTAAAGCGTGTAGCCTGGCATTGCGAGCTTGCCGATTGCCGACACTGTGATTGCCATCTGACCTTGCTTGCCGCCGAGATATTCGACGTATTTTTGGTATGTATAGACGGGCGAAAACACGTTGACTTTGAAGATGTCCTCTATACGCTCCCAGTTGACGTAATCCATTGTTTCGTAGTACGGGAAGCCTGCGTTTGCAAAGAAGATATCGATCGAGCCGAGTTTTTCGTCAGCGGTTTTGAAAATCGAATCCACGTTTTCTTTTGTGGAAACGTCGCACACCATCGGGATAACGTTTTTCAAACCGAGAGCTTCGATTCTGTCAGTGCGCAAATCGACTGCCAAAATCGTGTTGTCCCTGTTTGCGAGCAATTTGAGAGTTTCAAGACCGATACCGCTGTTTGCGCCGGTTATGACGATATTTTTGCCTTTTATCATAGTTTTCTCCTTTATTTGAAAAATTATATTTCGTTATGCTTTTCCAAAATCTTGTCAAACAAGACAGTCGCCTTCTTTTTGAGCTTGTCAAGCGAGCCTTTATTGTCGATTATTTGCGTGCTTTTCGCCATCAAAACCGACGACGGCACTTGCGATCGGATACGCCTGATAGCCTGCGCCACGTTCATCCTTCTGCCCTTTTTAAGACGTGCGATTCTTGTCAAAAGCGGAGTTCTGACATACACGATTTCGTCGAAAGCCTCGTTGCCGCCCTCGATAAAAAGCGGCAATTCGACCGCAAGCGGGTTTTCGGTATGTTCGGCAATCGCTCTCATAATTTCGGGATGAGCTATCGAATTAAGCTTTTTGCGCTCGCTCTCGTTTGAAAAGACTATGCTTGCAAGCGTCTTTTTGTCCACTTCTCCGTTTATGACCGCAGTGGGAAACGCCGTTTGAATTTTTTGAATATAAGACGGCGTTTTGAGCAATTCCGAGTTGATTTCGTCTGCGCTAATGCAGAAAAATCCTCTCTCTTTTGCGATTTTCAAAACCTCGCTTTTGCCCGAGCCTATTCCGCCGATAATTGCGATTCTCATTTCAAATCACCCCAGTTGTCCGCGCTTGTCGCCTGGGCAACGAGAGGCACGGAAAGCGAAACGGCGTGTTCCATTTCATACGACAATATCTTTTTGACTTCCTCTTCTTCGTCCTTTGTTGCCTCGATGATGAGTTCGTCGTGGATTTGAAGTATCATTTTGGACTTCATGTTTTCAAGGCGTTTTTCGACGTTTATCATCGCAATCTTTATGATGTCTGCCGCCGAGCCTTGCAATGGCGTATTCATTGCCATGCGCTCCGCCGCCGAACGCACCATATAATTCGACGCTTTGAGGTCGGGCAAATTGCGACGTCTGCCAGACATCGTGAGCGAATACCCTCTCGCTCTTGCGTCCTCGACGTTCTTGTCCATAAACTCGCGCACTTTGGGATGCATTGTGAAATAGTTTGCGATAAACTCCTTTGCCATGTATTGCGGAATGGAAAGGTTTTCTGCAAGTCCGTATCCGCTTATGCCGTAAATTATGCCGAAATTGACCGCTTTTGCGTCCCGTCTTTGCGCAGGCGTAACCTCGCTTACGGGAATGCCCAAAATCTGCGACGCTGTAATGGCGTGGATGTCGTCGTCGTGATTGAACGCCTCGATAAGTTGCTCGTCGCCGCTCATATGCGCAAGCAGGCGCAATTCTATTTGCGAATAGTCCGCGCTTACAAGCACGCAATTCTCCCCGGGAATAAACGCACTCTTGATATCCTTAGCCTCGTCGCTCCTTGCAGGAATGTTTTGAAGATTGGGATTCGTTGAGCTGAGTCTTCCCGTTTGCGTGATGCATTGATTGAACTCGGTGTGGATTCTTCCCCTGTTGACAAGCGGTTGAAGTCCCATGACGTAAGTGGATTGGAGTTTTGTATAATGGCGATATTCCAGCACGGCGTTTACTATCGGATGTTTAGGCGCAAGGTTTGAAAGCACGTCTTCGCTTACGGAATATCCCGTCTTCGTTTTTTTGCCGTGCGGCAAACCGAGCTTGTCGAAAAGTATATCGCCGAGTTGCTTGGGAGAAGCAATATTGAACGTTTCGCCTGCAAGCGAATATATCTCTTTCGTCAATCCTTCGATAATCTCGCCGTACTTCTTTTCAAGGGCTTTCAAAACGTCCGTCGACACTCTCACGCCCCTTTCTTCCATATTGCGCAAAACGACGCAAAGCGGCTGTTCAATGTCAAAAAACAACTTGTTAAGTCCTTGTTGTGCAAGTTGAGCGCGCAATTGTTGGCTTTCTGTAAGCAATTCCACCGCGCCGATTTCATAGCCGTCCGCACCCAAAACTTGCTCTAAACTCTTTATGGGTGCGCTGCCTCTTGCAAGGTGGGCGGCAATCATAACGTCGAAAAATTTATCTTGGTCGAACCCGTAGGTTTTGCTCAAATTTTTATAGTCGTAACATATCAGTTCTCTGCCTTTTGCCACTTCTTTGAGCGTTGCGATTGCGTCGTCGAATCCTATGCCTTCGCTGAACAAATCTTCGACGCAACTCACGGTGTATTCCGTCTTGTCGTCCACCGCAAACGATACGTCGCGCCCTATAAGGACTGCGATTTTGTCGCCTTTAACGGCATTTTCTATTTCGTTTGCGCTTGTAAGTTTGACAATGTTTTTTTCAATCTTTTTCGCTTGGGGAACGTCCTCTTGCACGGAGTCGAAACTCATTCTGTTTGCAAGCGACGTGATTTCAAGCTCGCCAAGCTTTGCTCTGACTTCACCGCTATACACAGGCGTAAAAGCAATGTCTTCGAGAGTGCACTCGACGGGAACGTTGCAGTTGATAGTGACAAGCTCTTTGCTCAAAAGCGCAAGCTCTTCGTTGTTTTGAATATTTTGTCCCAGTTTGCCGGGAATATCGCTTGCGTTTTTCAAGATGCTTTCAAGCGAGCCGTATTTGTCCAAAAGTTGCTTCGCCGTTTTTTCGCCCACTCCGGGAATACCCGGCACATTGTCAGACGTATCTCCTCTTAGTGCCTTATAATCGATAAACTGTTCCACGGTAAAACCGTCCTGCAGCAAACGTTGCACATCGTAAACTTCTATGTCACTCACGCCCTTTTTTGTCCAGAAAACTTTTGTCGTCGGGCTTACGAGCTGAAAGCTGTCGCGATCTCCCGTGACTATGATACATTCGTCGTCGAAACGCTTTGAGAGCGTGCCCAAAATGTCGTCGCCTTCATAGCCTTGCAAGCTGACGATTTTGATTCCCATTGCCGTAATAAGCTCTTTGAGAGGCTCGACTTGTTGTCGGAGTTCCTCGTCCATAGGCTTTCTCGTCGCCTTGTACTCTTTGTACATCTCGTGACGGAACGTCGGGCCGTGCAAGTCGAACGCAGCCGCAATATGCGTGGGATTTTGCTCCTTGATTATCTTCAAGAGTATGCTCAAAAAGCCGTATATCGCACCCGTGTATAATCCTTTCGAGGATTTGAGATTGGGAAGTGCGTGATACGCGCGGTGCATAAGACTGTTTGAATCCAAAAGCAATATTTTGTTTTGCGCCATATTTCACCTATATATCGTCAATACGATTATTCTGTCCTTTTTCGGGCAAGCAAAAACTCTCTGAGTCCTTTGTCCATAAGTTCTTTCGCATCGTCGTAGCCCGTTTGCATATATGCGTGTATGCGCGAGCTTGAAAACGCCATAGCGGGCCCCAAATCCTCTTTGGGAGCTATGAAGAACAAATCGGGATTGCCCTCCACTTTGCGTTTGGGCTGTTTGCTTTCCACGTTCGTGCGGATTACGAGCATCTTGTCGTAGCCGTTTTTCACAAGCAGATTTATGGGCATATTGTCGTAAACTCCGCCGTCAATATACTTCTTGTCGTCGATGATTTTGGGCGGAAAAATCGGGAAAGTCGCAGATGCGATGATGTAGTCCACAAGTTTTCCCTCGTCGATTTCGTCCATCATTTTTTCGACGGGTTGCATATCCGAGATGTTGAACGTGACGAGTCCGTAGTCCTTGCCCGACGCACGAATATCCTCCTCGTTTACGATAGTTTCAAAAAACTTTTGAGATTTCTCGTAGGAAGATTCCAACATTTTGAAAGTGCCAAGTTTCTTTTCAAGCATAACTCGCAAAATCGCGGGTTTCAAATCCAAGCCTTTGAGAGCGGCGGTTTCCTCGTCGCTCAAATCGAAAACGGTGTTGGTTTGTATCTCGTTCCACACGTCGAAAAGTTTAGAATATCCGCCCTCGAGATAAATTGCGCCGTTGATTGCGCCTATCGAAGTGCCCACAACGCCGTCAAACTCCACCAACAGTTCCCTCACTGCCATAAGCGCGCCTATTTGATATGCGCCCTTCACGCCGCCGCCTTCGAGAACCAATCCCAACTTTTGCTTTTCTTTGCTCATTTGTATCCTTATATAGTTTTTATATTTTTATTAATTGTATCACACGAATCCGCTTTTTGTAAAGACAAGAAAGTCGACGCGCATTTACGGTGTTTTTAATATTAAAAACAAAAACGGCGGAATGCAATTGCAAACCGCCGCCCTCGTATAGTTTTGTCAATCGACGGTGTCCTCGATTTGTTCCGAATTGTCGCTTGCCGCGGCAATCTCGTCCAAAACCTCTTTTTCCTCTTCGCTTTCGACGTCGCCATTTGCGATTTCGTCTTCGACTAAGGCAAGTTCCGCTTGCTCGTCGGAGATTTCGTCCGAAATTTCTTCTTCTTTACGAGCGTTGATTTCGGCAAGCATTTGAGTCATTTTCGTCTCGTTTAGGAAGTATTTTTTCTTGTAGATGAGCATTGCCGCAATCATAAATACGATAGGAATAATGCACGTGCATACAAGCAGGATTTTTATGCTGTTCTGCCCGTTTGCCTGCACGTCGGCGATGACCATCTCTCTCGTTTCGGTGCTGAGATTTCTGTCGATTGCGGTGAGTCGGTTGGTGTAAGTGAGAACGCCTGCGATGATGTAGACGAGCGACACCAACCCTTGCATAAGCGCAGAGCCCATTTTTGCAGTAAACGGACGAAGTGCGAAAATCAAACCCTCGTCGCGCTTGCCCGTCCTATACTCGTTGTATTCGACGGTGTTTGCCATGTTGATAACCATAATCATATAGAATCCGCTGCCCCAACCTGCAATCGTATAGGCGAAAAACGTCATCAAAAAGCGCAGAGTTATCGTCATACCCAGCACTTCAAACAGTACGATTTTTGGCACCGTAAGCCCAAGAATCATCATCAGAGCATAGCCGATTATGATGGCAAAACCGCAAGAATACAGCAGTTTGTCACGCCCGTATTTTTTGGAAAGAGCAGGATAGAACAGCGTAAAGATCACCGACACCGCTGCAAAGCCCAAACCGAACACCATCCATAGCGTGCCGTTGTAGGCGTTGTCGAAGTAAACGTACATCATGCCGAGTCCGCCGCCGACAACGTTTGTACCGATGTTAAACAGGAGCATTACCAGCGCGCTCCACAAAAGCTGATCGTTTTTGAAAAGCACACGGAACATGTCTTTGAGTTTCATCGGCGGAGTTTTCATCAAATTTTTTGGCAACGGCTTTTCTTTGACGCCGAGTATGGTGAAAAGTTGGAATCCGCACATCAGCACCACCGCCACGACGGACATTATCCCGAAAGCCGCCGTCGAGCTGCCCCCTATCGGATTGTCGCCCATTGCGAATGTGGGAATGATGAGTCCCGCAAGTCCTCCGCCTATGCTCACCGAGATTTGCGTGACGGTCATGAGTTTGTCTCTGTCATGCGCATTGGACGTGAGCGTGGGCATCATGCCCCAATAGGATATATCGTTCATGGTGAACGTAATCGAGAAAAGGAAGTACATTGCGGCAAGCAAGCCTATAAACGCCCAGCCCTGCGCAGGTACGTTGAACAGTACGAGTATAACAACGCCCGTCGTAAGACATCCTATAAGCTGCCACGGCTTGTACTTGCCCCACTTTGTGCGCGTATTCTCGACTATGCCTCCCATAATCGGGTCGTTGAACGCGTCAAAGATTCTTGCAAGCACGATGATGATTGTGATTGCTGAAAACTGCGCTGTGTTGAGGCTCTTCGTAAACACGCAAAACGACAAGAGATATCCGTTGAACAGATTGTACAAAAAATCTCTGCCCAGCGTGCCGAACGCGTACATAAACAGGTTGCGATTGGACAGTTTGTCTTCGCTTAAACGATTGCCGTCCTTTTTTGCCGAATCAGTGATTTCAACTGCGTTTATATCATTTTTCTGCATAATGTTCCCCTTTATGCTTGATATGTAGATTATAGCAAACCGCAATGTAAAATTCAATATCGAATAAAAAATAATCTGCATAATATATCAAATAATCGACAATCGTTCAACAACCATTGCACATGGAAATATTTGTCCCGTAAATCATAGAATTTCAGTCGTTTTTTTTCAATCGTTATTTACATTTTTGAATCGATGTGTTAATATACTTAACGTAGGATAACTCCTAAAAAAACTATATGTGAGGAATTAATATGGCAAAACGTAAAAGCGATTATTTCGGACTCGGTTATATCGTAAGTCTTATTCTTGCAATCATCCCCGTCACCTCTTGGATTCTCGGCGCAATCACAAGATTCTCCGAAGGCAAAATCGTTGCGGGACTTCTCCGCTTGGTGTTCGGCTTCAACATCGTATGGCTCGTAGACCTCGTTTTGATGATCGTCAAAAAATCTATTTGGCGTCTTCTCAACTGCTGATATGAAGATTGAATTTGAAAACAAGATTTACACGGATAAAAAGCAAGCTCTCACAGAGTTTGCTTTTTGTCACTATCCCCTTACGCTGACAATAGACGGAAATCACATGACTTTCGATTGGTTCAGCGATTTGGAGAAGTACGTTTTGTCGCACTAAACGTACTTTAAATTGTCAAGATGCTCCGATAAACCGGTCGGAGCGTTTTTTTGTCCAGTTTTATAGTATGCGGTTAAGAATTGTATTTCTAGACAAAAGTATCTAAATATAACTTAATTGCAATATCCCCCTTCCTCACGTGTTTGGACTTCGGCGTTTACAGGGCAATCCGCCTCGTTTGCTTTGGCTACAACACATTCACAGGATGTGTTGTTTAACGCGTCTCGCCCACACCGCCGTTCATTCTAATCGGGTGTGGGTGTCCCGCCCGACTTCCACCAAGCAGATAATTTGGCGCAACTGTGGCAGGAGTTCTTGTCCTTGCTCGAACTGATAGCGCAAATTCTCTGTGCGGTAGTAGGCGCGAGGGCTAATGCGGTTGTGGCAATCGTCAAACGATTTTTGTTTCTATTTAGGGGATTCCCACGTCGTTTCACTTCTCGGAATGACATAATAGACGATTGACTTGACCGCAATGACGCTCGAGCGACCGGTCGTCGCCTTGCGACTCCGATTCCGTCTTCGAATAAGCACATTCCGTATATAAGCATGCACTGAATAAGTTTTCGTTTTTCTAATTTTAAATCATAAAACCGCCTGATTGAGATGAAGAACAAGAAAGAACCTCTTTCAACGGGTAGGAGCGTACATGAACGTGCGTGACTGCTCGATGAAAGAGGCCCTGACACAGTTATTCGCTTAATAAAGATTTTTTGTTAAAACTCTCTGATTGAGATGAAGAACAAGAAAGGCACAGCTTGAACCAAAACCCAATGTACAAAGCGTACATGATTTTGGGGCAAGCCGTGCCTGACGCAGTTATTCGCTCAATCAGAGAGTTTTATAGCGTTGACGTGAGGAATAAGACGTGTGCAACAACTCATGCGCCAAGTGGCTGTTGGGTTCACCCAAAAACTCGTCGTAGAGTTTCTTGACTTGTTCGTTCTTGTGAGATACGCGGATCTCTTTGCTTTCGTCCTCTTGATAAAGAGCTGCGGCGCGTTTGTCGCGGAAAGTGTCGAGAATGTCGTCGTCCTCGTTGGGAAGGAAGCAGGGCTTGACAAAAGGTTGTCCTCCACCTGCAACGCAACCGCCGGGGCATCCCATGATTTCGATGAACTGATAGGGACTTGTGCCTTCTCTGATTTGGTCGAGAAGCACTTTTGCATTCTTCATGCCGGATGCGACCGCAACTTTGACGTCCATACCGCCAAGGTTGTAGGTTGCCTCTTTGATGCCTTGCATGCCGCGCACTTCTTGCAATTCAACATGTGCGAGTTCCTTGCCGGTGAGTGCAAACGCCGCCGTACGAAGAGCCGCTTCCATAACGCCGCCGGTTGCGCCGAAGATGACGCCTGCGCCCGTGTATTCGCCGACAATGTCGTTGTCAAATTGCTCATCGGGAAGTTTTGCAAAGCGGATACCTGCGCGCTTGATGAGCTTGGCAAGTTCTCTTGTCGTAAGAACAGCGTCAACGTCTTTGAGTCCGTTGACGGCAAGTTCTTTTCTGTCCTTTTCAAACTTCTTTGCGGTGCAAGGCATGACGGACACGACAAACATATCTTCGGGCTTGATGCCGTTGCGCTCCGCATAGTAGGATTTGAGGATTGCGCCGAACATTTCGTGAGGAGATTTGCAAGAGGAAAGGTGATCGAGTTGATCGCCATAGTAATACTCCGCATAGTTTATCCAGCCGGGAGAACAGGACGTAATCATGGGAAGCACGCCGCCGTTTTTGACACGATCGAGAAGTTCGTTTGCCTCCTCCATAATCGTAAGGTCTGCGCCGAAATTGGTGTCAAACACTTTCTTGAATCCGAGTCTGCGCAAAGCCGCAACCATTTTTCCGGTTACGAGAGTGCCGATCGGCATATCGAATTCTTCACCGAGTGCGGCTCGCACTGCGGGAGCGGTTTGAACGACGACGTATTTGCCTTGTCTGAATGCCTCGTCAACCTTGTCTATTTCACTCACTTCCATGAGTGCGCCCGTGGGGCAAACGCTTACGCATTGACCGCAAAGGATGCACGGAACGTCGGCAAAACTTCTGTTTTGAGCGGGAGCGACGATGGTTTTGAAACCTCTCTTCTCGAAGCCGAGAACGGAAAGTCCGTGCGCGCTCTTGCATCTTTCGATACATCTGCCGCAAAGAACGCATTTGGACGTATCTCTCTTGATGGACGGAGTGACTTCATCAATGGTTACGGGAGTTTGTTCGCCCTCGTAAAGACCTTCCCTTGCGCCCGTAATTTGAGCGACGTGCAAAAGTTCGCACTTGCCGTTTTTGTCACATTCTTGGCAGTTTCTGTTGTGGTTTGAAAGCAAAAGTTCAACCGAGTTCCTTCTTGCTTGCACCGCTTTTGGAGAAGAGATGGTGACTTCCATACCCTCCGCAACGGGATACACGCAGGACGCGACGAGTCCTCTTGCGCCGGTTGCCTCGACAAGGCAGACGCGGCAAGAACCTCTTGAACATTCGCCGTGATTATATGCGCAAAGAGAGGGAATTTCGTATCCGCAAGCCTTTGCCGCTTCGAGTATCGTCATGCCTTGTTCGACTTGATAAGGCACGCCTTCGATTTTAATATTGATTTTCGCCATAGTCCTCTCTCCTTATTTCTTCTCGATTGCTTTAAGTCTGCAAGCAGAAATACACATACCGCACTTGATGCACTTGTCTTTGTTGATTTCTCTGGACGGAAGTTTGTGTCCGGGTGCGACATAGTTGGTGGTATGGATTGCTCCGACGGGACAATTTCTCTCGCAAAGTCCGCAGCCGACGCACTTGTCTAAAATGACTTCATAATTCATGAGGCTCTTGCAAACGTGTGCGGGACATTTTTTGTCCACGATGTGAGCGATATACTCGTCTTTGAAGTGCGCAAGCGTGGAAAGAATCGGGTTCGGCGCAGTTTGTCCGAGTGCGCAGAGAGAGTCGTTTTTGATGTTCGACGCAAGATCCATAAGTTTGTCAAGATCTTCCATAGTGGCTTTGCCCTTGGTGATCTTGGTGAGGATTTCGAGCATTCTCTTGGTGCCGATACGGCAAGGAGAGCATTTTCCGCAAGATTCGTCGCAAATAAATTCCATATAGAACTTTGCAACGTCAACCATACAGTTGTCTTCGTCCATGACGATTGCGCCACCCGAACCCATCATCGAGCCTTTTGCGACGAGGTTGTCGAAGTCGATGAGTGCGTCGAGGTCATCTGCCGTAAGGCATCCGCCCGAAGGTCCGCCCGTTTGAATGGCTTTGAATTTCTTTCCGCCGGGAATACCGCCGCCGATGTCGTAAATAAGTTCACGCAAGGTTGTGCCCATAGGAACTTCCACAAGCCCGACGTTGTTCACCTTTCCGCCGAGAGCAAAAACTTTCGTGCCCTTTGATCTTTCCGTGCCGAAGCAAGTGAACTTCTCATAGCCTTCTCTCATTATGTAAGGAACGCACGCAAGAGTTTCGACGTTGTTGACGATCGTCGGAGAATCCCACAAGCCTTTGACTGCCGGGAACGGAGGACGGGGACGAGGCATACCTCTCTTACCTTCGATGGAGTTGAGGAGCGCGGTTTCTTCACCGCAAACGAATGCGCCCGCGCCAAGACGGATATGTACTCTGAAGGAGAAGTTTGTTCCGAGAATATTGTCGCCCAAAAGTCCGAGATCTTCCGCTTGTTTGATTGCGATGCGGAGTCTGTTGACTGCGATGGGATATTCTGCGCGAACGTAGAAATAACCGTTTTGCGCGCCGATTGCGTAACCTGCAATCATCATACCTTCGATGACCGCAAGCGGGTTGCCTTCGAGTATGGAACGATCCATAAACGCGCCCGGGTCGCCTTCGTCGCCGTTGCAAACGACGTATTTTGCGCCCTCGGGTTGAGCGTATGCAAATTGCCACTTTCTGCCGGTGGGGAATCCGCCGCCGCCTCTTCCTCTCAAACCGGAAGCCAAGATTTCGTTGATAACGTCTTGTCTGTCCATTTGAAGCGCTCTTTCAAGTCCTTTGAACGCGCCTGCGCCGAGAGCTTCCTCGATTTTTTCGGGGTTGATGCTGCCGCAGCCGTGCAATGCGATACGAACTTGTTTTTTGTAGAAAGTGATGTCGTCTTGTTTGGATATTTTTTCTTTGGTGACGGGGTCGATGTAAAGAAGTCTTTCCACCACTTCACCGTTTTCGAGGTCTTTTTCGACGATTTCTCTCACGTCGTCGATTTTGACCATTCTGTAAAGCGTGTCTTCGGGATAAATCTTAACGAAAGGGCCTTGAGAACAGAAGCCGAAGCAACCGACTTGGTTGACGGTGACTTTGTCATGCAATCCTCTCTCGTTGATGAGCTTGACAAACTCTTCTCTGATTTCGTCCGAGTGAGATGACAAGCAGCCCGTGCCGCCGCACAACACGACGTGACGTCTGCCGTCGCTTCCCGTAAACTTTGCGTCGAGGCAAGAAGAGCAATCTTGACACGTTTTGTCCAATTCAGCAAAATTTCTTATCATAATCAGTTCTCCTTTGCCATGTACTCGTCGATGATGCCGGGAACGGCGTTCACCGAAACTTTGGGATACACCTGTCCGTTGATTGAAACAGCAGGAGCGATTCCGCAAGCACCGATACAACGCAATGCGTCGATTGTAAACAAACCGTCTTTGGTTGTTTCGCCGGGTTTGATTCCGAGCAGTTCGCTGAATTTGTCAATGACTTGTTGCGCACCTTTGACGTAACAAGCAGTGCCGAGACAACAACCGATGACGTATTTTCCCTTCGGAGTCAAAGAGAAAAACGAATAGAATGTCACGACGCCGTAAATTTCAGCAACCGAGATACCCGTTCTGTCCGAAACGATTTCTTGCACTTCGAGAGGAATATAACCGTATTCCTTTTGAATATCGCTCAAAATCATCATAAGAGGGGTGTTTTCGCCGACGTATCTGTCGCAAATCGTATTGATTTGAGCAACCGCCGCTTCGCTTAAATGAGCCATGGTAAGCCCTCCTTTGTATATTGAATAATGATAACCTTTAAAAGTTTAGCACAAAAATCGCGCACTCGCAATAGATAAATCAATATTTATATATTTTTATCGGTTAAAAATAGTAAATAAAACAATCGGGTGTGGGTGTCCCACCCGAACTGATACTCATTCAGGGCGTTCTTATAAACGGAATATGCAACTTCGAAGACGGAACACGAGCCGCAAGGCGGCGAGAATTTGAGCGCCG
>OGQO01000904.1_pt1 | contig 29481 bp, 18 predicted proteins | sample 1553241 | NCBI WGS metagenome assembly OGQO01 (sample SAMEA2579933, study PRJEB22360) | human gut metagenome | biome: human gut; feature: human-associated habitat; material: faeces | place: Denmark | collected 2008/2010
TTTCGACCTATCAAAAGACCAATTTTAATTTGGGTGGCGCATTGACGAAGTCAGGTGCGGCGTCGGCAAAGTCCTTCGGGATGTCTACATCCTTTCCGTAGCCGGAAGAGTTGCGTGTGCAGTGCTCTGTCGTTGCTGTAGGCCATAGGCAGAAGCCGTCGTGATGCTTCACCACGGCGATGCCACCATTCATATGAGCCTTCTTTGCCACCTCCAGCCACTGCTTCGGGTCGGGTTTCTGTGTCGGTGCGAATATTGTCTCACGCTCCATGCCTGTTCCCCATTCCTGGTTGGTATAGGTGTTCATGCCGTAGTGGAAGAAAGCGTAGAATTCCGTTTCGTTCCATTTGAGCTGACGGTCGCTCGGCACCGGATATACGGGAGCCGGTGTGTTGTCCGGATAGCTCACGCTCTCCTCAACCAACTGGAAATTGTTTTGTGCCGACAAAGTGGCGGGTGCAGCAGCAGCCAGACTCAATGCCGACAACAAGATGTGGATTTTCTTCATAAATGTCATTAATATGTTTTGAAAAACAATTGGGGTCTTAACTGATTCAAAGTCGCAAAGCCACGAAATGGAAATCCCTAAATATCACATCCCCCTGTTTCGGGTTTCCCAACCATTCTGCCACGAATGCCTACTTGCAGATTTTCCAATCCGAAATCGTCCGGGTCTTGCTGTCGAAACTTATGCCTATTTTAACAAGATGTCTGCCGGATGATTGATATGGTATCATATAGCCACGCTCATCAATCTGACGCAGAGCCTCATCGGCACTTTTGTCTACCTTCAATTCGAAGACATACACCGTGTCAGGCATATACATCACGGCATCTGCCCTACCGACAGCACTCTTCACCTCTGTCTTGATATATATGTTCAAGAAACTGAACATAAGATAGAATATGGTCTGGAAATGCTTCTCCGTATGGTTCTCAAGGTCATATGGGATGGTTGCCATATAGATGCGCATACACTCCAATGCCTTATCTATATCACCGCGGAACACAGCCTTGCAGAAACCAAGGAGGAAAGCATCATTGTCGGTGCGGCGCGGATTCAGATAATGCGGAACCATAGAGAAAAGCAGTCCGTCGCGAACTTCCTTGTTAGGAATGCCAAGGGTGTATTCCTTGAATATCGGGTCATACTTCTTTATAGTGAGATAGCCGCTCTGATAGAGCAGCGGCAATGCATCCGTCATTTCCTCCGGAGAACGGTCGAATGAATCAAGCGTGACATCCTGTTCCTCCAACGACGAGAGATTGACATTGAATCTGTCGAGCTGTTTGAGAAGGAATGTCGGCGTGCCGGAACCGAACCAATAAGACGAAATGTCCTGTCCGTTCAAGGATTTTATCAAACTAAACGGATTGAAAATATCTTCTGATTTTTCACTGAAATGATAACCGTCATAATATTGCCGCAATGCCTCAAGAGTCTTTTCATACGTGAGTTGAAGAGCCTTGGCAAGTCCTTCCACATCGGGCTTCATAACAGTAGTTAGCTCCGTCATGCTAATTCCGCAGATGGCAGAATACTGGTTGAGCATGCTGATATTGTCGAGATTGTTCAACTCGCTGAAGATGCTGAGCTGGGAGAATTTCGTTATTCCCGTGATAAAGACGAACTCAAGGTATGGGTCGAGCATTATGAGAGGACTGTAGAAATTCTGCATTATCTTGCGCAGGGTGACAAGATTCTCCTTCTCATGCACTACATCAAGCAAAGGGGCATCATACTCGTCGATGATGACCACGGCTTTCCTGTTTGTCTGCGCATAAGCCTTCCTCACCAGGTCTGCCATCCTCGTATTAGGCTCCCCACCATCGGCAGACAGTCCATATTCCTGCTCATAAGGCTTCAGAAGCCAGTCAAGGTATTTCACAAGCGACTCCGCATCAAAGTGTTTTGCACCGCTCATGTCGAAATGAAACACAGGATGGCTCGCCCACTCTTTCTCATATTCTGCAATGGCAAGCCCATTGAACAGTTCTTTATCACCAGCGAAATAAGAATGAAGCGTAGAGGCAAAGAGTGACTTGCCAAACCGCCGGGGACGGTTCAGAAAAACGTATTTCATCTTTTTCCTTCTGAAGTCTGCGATGTAGCCGGTTTTGTCGACATACAGATATTCGCCTTCACGGATATTTCTGAAAGTCTGGATGCCCACAGGATAACAATTCACAATTTCACTCATAACATTCTGCTCTTTTTTGTTTCCGCCGCTAATTTACGAAGTTTTTCCGGCATTTCAAAAAGTTGCCACTATTTTCAATCCCCCCAATGTCAAATATGAGATACAACAGCCCTTTTAGTGATGATGAAATATTTTCGCCGCCACTTATTTGGACATATTGCATATTATTCTGTTTTTATTCATTACTTTTGCACCTGCCTACGAAAAATGACACATCATCAAGTCCCAATCGGTCATCAAACCATTTGGGTACAATCAGCAAAACCACACTATGCCAAAAGGATTATTATCATTCAGCAGCCACAACGATATCAACGAAATCAAAACGGAATGGACCGAACTCGACAGGAAAGCGGAGGAGAACGGCGTCAGATACGTTGAATACACATATTATCAGACTTACGAATGGAACGAATTCCTGTTCCACCACACCACCAGGGGCTTCGGCAAGTTTGCCTCTGCGATGCGCTACCATCTGGTGAGACTCGACGGCAGACCGTTCGCCATCATACCCACACTGGTGACACGACTGTCGAAGAAGGTGAGGATTCCCTCATGCAGAGTGGCGGGAGCGCTCAACATCAGCTGCCCCTACACCAGGGAGTGGGACGGGGAGATGACGGCTGCCATCGCCGGATATATCGAGACGGCACACAAGGGGATGAAGATCAGCTTTGCCGACGTGCCCATGGCGGCACCCTTTGCCGGCGTGATGAAGAGAATTGGCGGCGAACTGAAGGAGCGCACGAGCTATCATGTGCCGCTCGACGGATTTGAAAGCCATGAGGATTATGTGGCATCGCTCAACAAGAACATATACAAGAACATCCGCAAGGCATACAACCACTTGAAAACCGACTCCAAGAGGATGGAACTGAAGGTGTATCGCCGGGGCGGAATGCCCGACGACGGATATATGCGCAGTCTGTGGAAACTCTATCTGAGACGCAAGATGGCTTGGCGCCACCGCAAGACGGGTGCTCTGTCATAAATCGGCATCCGCCTCAAGGCTATGTATGAGACCTGCTCGGGATGCGCCAACCGCAGTCTGAAGACGCTCGATGCGGCGGAGCTCTACGTGCTGCATATCGACGACCAGCCGGCGGCATTCATGATAGTGTATCGCCACCGCAACCATCTGCTCATGCCAAAGCTCGCCATCGACACTTCTTTCAGCCGCTATTCTCCCGGCATCCTGCTCATACTCGAGGCTTCTAAGAGATGGATAGACGAGGGAGTGGCAGACTTCGACATGTGTCGCGGCGACGAGAGATACAAAAAGGAGATGGGCGGACAGAACGAACCGCTTTGCCGCATCGACAAGAGGCTGTAGGACAAGACCTCTCTTCTGAAAGACAAATCAAGTTCTTATGATCCATTGGTGATAAAGTCGCTCTTCTGAAAGACAAAACCCGGACAAGCCCTGAAGCCCTGTTAGGGATAATAAAAACAAAAAAATCGCTCAAACATTATGCTTTGAACAATATTGTTTTCAAGACATAATGTTTGAGCGATTCTGTTTTCTGTGCTTCTTCACACCCAGATATTCTATTCTATCGTCAGCTTCTCAAAGAGCATTCTGTCGATGCCGTCGCCCGTGAGAGTCACCTTATAGCTGCCGGCATTGGTCTGCGAACCAGTGGTGATGCTCGTGTTGCGGCGCTTGGTCTTCTTCTCCGGAGTCTTCACGAAGGTGATGTCGTCTTCCTTGTATACCACACCGTTGAGGTCGGTTATCTTCACGTGGAGCGTGCGCTCCTTCTCAGGATTGTAGTAGCGGAATCTCAAGGCATACACCTTTGCCACACCCACGTTGTATTCAAACGTCATCGTTCCCTTGTGCAGGATTCCCTCTGCGGTGATGGCACTGCTGGTCTTCGGCGGCAGCAGACTGTCGGGTGTGGCGGCATAGGTCTCTTTCTCGAAGTCTGCCCACATCGTCTTGCTCTCCTTCTTCGGTTTCTTCTCCACCGGCTTCACGTCGTGGTTTTCGGTCGCCACGGCGATGGCAGAGATGACAGCCTGTCCGGCATTCACCTTCGGGAAGTCGATACGTATCTCCTTGCCCTCGTTGTGAACATTCAGCACCCGCTTGTATGGTCTGCCGTAGCGCGCCTGTGCCCAGAGGTCGAGGTTGCGGATTCGTGTGGTGTCGTTCACCGCCACATCAAAGAGTCGCAAGCCCTCATAATCGGTAGTCGCCGACTCTCCCCTGCCCCACCAAGGCTCTATGAAATAGAGTTCCACGCGATAGTCGCCGGGCTGCGCCGGTATGGTGTACGACAGACGGTGTCTGCCGAATCGCGAACTGCGGAAGAGCGGCGATGCGAACATCAGCGGATTATACGTCTGGCTCGCCTGATAGGGACTGGTCTCCTTCTTGAACCCGTCGCCCCACGATGATGACCAGCTGCTGTTGTCCTGCTGCCAGGTCAGTCCGTAGCTGTCCACATAGTCGTCGCCGCCACAGTTTATGCGCGCTATGTAGTTGTATCCGTTGGCAGGCTTTATGATATCCTCGTTCCATGCGTTATACGAAGGCATGGCGAGAGAGTCGCAGCTCACCAGGCGGTCTTTGCAGTATCCGCGTGCCACGAGGGCGTCGCCGCCCGCCTTCACTCCATAGAAGCGGAAGAGCGTAGTGTTGCCCTTGATGTCGCGCTCCTTGGTCTGGCTCCACTGTCCGCAGCTCAGCGTCACACGGTCGCAGTTGCTGTAAACCCTGACGCTGTCGAGAGTTGCCTCTGCCATGCTGTCGCCCTCCTCTTTCTTTCCGCCGATGCTGTCGGCATGTATCGCCGGCACGATATACACCAGCGGTTCCTTGTCGGCAGACACGTAGTGCGACTTATACATATAGAATGCGTCGCCCGGCTGCTCCCATGTGGATATCAGTCCCTTGTGGTTGAATGGTCCCACCTTGTCTATCATCCTGAAGCCCTCCTCCGGCTGTCGGCGTCCGGGATTGTCGTGGCTCTGCAGGGTCCAGAGGAACTGTCCGCACACACTGTCCTTCACACTCTCTGCCAGCTGCACCTTGCGCTCCAGTATGTCACACTGCTTCTCCTCAGTGTAGCGTTCTCCCGAGTGGTTGCCCAGTGTGCGCCACGCTCCGTATTCTCCGTTGAGGAGCTGGTCGTCGCGCGAGAGTTCCTTGGCGTAGTCTTCAAGCTTTCCGCCATACGTGCCGCTCCAGTTCTGCACCACGTTCCAGTCTGTCCCCTCGCCTCCGTTGCAGGTGGTCACGAGGCGCTGCGTTCCGCATGTGGGGTCGAGGCGGCGTATGATGTCGGAGCATTCCTTGGCGAATTCCGCCGGTATGGTGCTCTCGTTCTGCAGTCCCCACAGGATTACCGACGGAGAGTTGCGGCGCTCCTTCACCCATTGTATGAGGTGGCGCTTGAAGCTCTCCTTGAACTGTGGCGTGTCATACCATATATGTGCCGAGAACTGCGGCCACCACAGTATGCCGTTCTCGTCGATTATCTTCTTGTAGAGCAGGTTGTGGGGCTGGTGTGCGTCGCGGAAGGCGTTGAAGCCTGTGGTCATCACCTCCTTCATCCTCGCCTCTATCTGCTCGTCGCTGAAGGCGTGGCTCTGTCCGAACAGGTGTTCATACTCACACACGCCGTTGATGAACTCCGGTTTGCCGTTGAGATAGAAGCGCTTGTCGCCGTCGCCTCTCGTCAGCGGCCATGATATGCTGCGGAATCCGAACGGCGTCAGCAGGTCGTCGGTAGCCTTTCCGCCTCGCTTTATCATAGTGTTGAGGTTGTAGAGATACGGCTTCTCCATCGTCCAGCGCCGCGGATTCTGTATCGCTGCCTGCTGGCGCACGGTCTTCACCTCTCCCGGCAGCAGCGTCACCTCGTCGGTCAGGCGCAGGGTCTGCTTGCCGCTCTTCTCCGAGAGCTTGTTTATCAACTGGAAGGTGGCTGCCTCCTCTCCATAGTTCTTCACCTCGGTGTCAACGAAGATACTGTCGCATGCCTGGTTCGACCACACATGCACTCCGAACGGCTCTATGCGCACCTTGTCGGTAATCTCCATCACCACCGGACGGAAGATGCCGAAGGGCTGCGATCCCTCGCTGAATCCCCATTCCGAACTGCATCCGCCACACACCCACGGCATGTCGGTGATACCTTTGGGATGCGACACGCGCACCTCAAGACTGTTCTCCTTTCCCCTCGCCACGCTCTGCGTGATGTCTATTGTCTCGGTGGTACGTCCGATGTCGTAGGTGCCGAGTTTCTTGCCGTTGAGCAGTATGTCGCAATATGTACCCACTCCCTCGAATCTCAGGAAATACTCCTTGCCTTCCAGATCGGGAGCTGTGAACGATTTGCGGAACACCGCCTTGCCGTGCAGGTTGCCGTGTTCCTTCTGCAGCGCTCCGTAATAGTCGTCGAGGTTGAAGGGTATGTCTTTGGTGAAGGTCTCTCCACCGAAGGTTATCTGCCAACTGTCGTTCAGGCCCACGGTGGTGCGTTTGCCCACTGGGTCCGGCGTCGGGAATGAGATTTCGCTCTTTCCCATCGGACGGCTCGTAGCCACGGCGATGCCCCGCTGTCCGCTGTTGTTCACGGCGCAATAGAAATGATATACCACTCCGTCGTGTTCCACCACATAGCTCTTGTGGGCGAACATCTCGTCGTATGGTTTCGACGGCACGATGAGGTCGGCTCCCTGCCAGTCATACCAGTGTATCATGTCGCGGCTTGCGGCGAAAGTGTTGTAGGCGTTGTATTCGCGGGTGGGGTTGAAGGCAGAGAAATAGAACATCACGTAGATGTTTCCCATCTTCACTATCTGCGCGTCGCCTGTTATGGTGCCGTCGGTGTCGTGGGCAAAGATGGGGTTCGCCTTGTAGCGTGTCCATTTCTTCATGTCGTGTGAGAAAGCCACTCCGATGCGCTCGCCTTTGGGATGTGTGGCGTTTTTTCCTCCGGCGTTGTAATACATCATGAAGGGATAGCCGAAGAGTTTCTTGTCCACACGATACACCGTGCTCTTATACTGTGTCATGTATTCCCACCACTGGGCGTTCTTGTCTTTGTACGACATCACCGGCTTGCCTGCCGTCTCCCATGGGTGAGCCTTCGTCACGTCGAGCTTCGTAGACGCCAGTCCGATGCTCAGCGGAGCGTTCACCGCCTCATAGCCGGTGCCCTCTCCTCCGATGTATGTCATCCAGTAGCGTCCCTTGTATCGCTCTATCTCATAGGAGCCGCCCCAGGTGTAGTCTACGAGCGCCGGGAATCCTCCGCGCTGGTTTTTGTCCCATTCGTCGCCGCTTCCGTATTCGAGCACTCTGCCGAGTGTCTGCCAGTGGAGCAGGTCGCCGCTAGTGGCAATCCATGTCTCGTAGCCTCTGCCGTCAGTTCCGCCTTTGCCGTTGTAGCACACGTAGGTCATAAACCACTTGCCGTCCTTGCGGAACACCGTCGGACAGTCTATCTTGTGGCCGTTGTCGGCCGGTGCCACCACCATTCCGTATTTGTATGGCGTCTTCACGGTCTCGTAGATGCGCTGCATCTCCTGCTGCGTCACTGCCGCCTTGGCTGCCGTGCGGTGCTTGCCGCGGCGCTGGGCTGCTGCGCTGACTGTGAGCAGGAGGCAGAGGGATATTATAAGATATATTCGTTTCATAATCCGTTTTGAATTCTATATTTGCCTGATTGCCGTTTGGGGGTTACAATGGCCGTTTGTCGGGGTTACATGAACAGCCAGTCCACTTCCGTTCCTGCGCCGTTGAGTTTGGCGTCGCGTATCTTCAGCTCGCTGTCAGTGAATCCTGCCACCATTATTATTCCCTTGGGCAGGTTTATCACATGGTGGCCGGCAGGGAAGCTGTAGGCGTGGATGTTGGCTATCGGCATTGTGGTCATTATCAGTGCGTTGCTTATCACTGGCTCTGCCTGTCCGTATTCGTTTCCGGTAGCGTCGGTTTCGAGCTTCGGCGGACGGGCGAATTTTGTCTGGTCGTCAACGAAGAATCCCACGAGGAGTTTCACTGGCTTCGTGGCGGTGAACTCCACCGAGATGCCCTTGATGCGTGCCGTGTCGCGGTTGAGCACCAGTGCCTTCATTCCCTGCAGTTCTGTTGCCAGCGTGTCCACTGCCTCATCGCGACCGGCAAAGAGGCGTGCGCCCTTCTTCAGCGTCACCACGGGGTAGTCGCTCAGGAGCGTCACTTCGCCCTTCTTAGCGTTGCCCTTGCCCGTCAGCGCATCATTCAGCTTGGCGATGTTCTCGCGGCGTGTGGCTGTCTTGTCGGTGGATGTGAGACTGGCGATGTTCTTCTTCAGGTTGTCGAGTTCCTGCTGATACACGGGCATCATCTCCTGCCATGTGCTGTATTTTCCTCCGTCGCCTCCCACTGGGATGCGGCGCTGCGAGGTGAGCATGCTGTTGGCGTTGTAGTATGTGTCCCGGGTCTTGTCCACGAGTGCCATATAGCAGCTGTCGCTCTGTTCGAGGAGCGGCACGGCTTTCTTGAGATAGCCGGCGTCTTTCGTCCATTTGTAGTTGAGCACCTGCTCGGCGGCAAGCACCTTGTAGCGGAACGAACGGGCGAAGTCGCTGTAGCAGTCGATGTCGTTGGCGAGTCTGAGGAATTCGTCCCTGTTCTTCGTCACGCTTGCCGAGAGTCCCTTCAGCGCCTCCTGTGCCTTTTCGCCGTGTGCCACACACTGGTCCACGATGTCGAGGGGCAGTTCTCCCACGTGTTTCTCGTGTTTCCATTCCTTCTCCACATATTCTATGAGTTTCTCGCCCGTAGGTCCGCAGCTCTCATAGAATCCCGGATAGATGGTGTATTTGTATGGGTTGACGAGCTGGCTCATCTTCATTCCGAGCAGCAGACACTGGCGGTTGCCCTCTGTGATGCCGAAGCGTCGCAGCAGCTTGGGTGCTATCTCTCCGCTCTGGTCATACGCCTCTATGATGCGGCCGGCGGTCAGCGTGTCGGTGCCGTAGTATTCTGCCAGGGTCTTCTTCCAGAATGTCTTGTCTTCTCCGCGGTGGCAGTTCCATGAGTATCGTCCCCATGCCTGATACCACATCCAGTCGCGGTCTATCTGCAGCTCCCTCTTTCCGTCGGGCAGCTTGTCGGCGGTGTATGGCCAGTCCCAGTAGTTTGCCTGCGGATAGAGATGTAGTCCGTTGGCGTGGTGCACGTTGTGCATCGCCTGCACGGTTTTCTCTATGAACGTCGGTGAGCTCCACCGCCACGGTTCGAGGTTGGCGAGGATATGCACATTGCTGATATGCACGGGTGCTGCGGCGGCGAGCTGGCGGTGGGTCTCAGCCCATGGTCCTTGCGGCTGATAGGTGGTGAGCGACTCGCCGGTGTATTTGCTCATCGTATAGATGTTCTTGTATAGCGGCAGCGCCTCGTGTAGCACTCGCGGTCCGTCGGTGTCGTGTGATCTCAGGATGATTGGCGGTTCGTCGGTGCGTCCCGAAGCCTTCAGTCCGTCTTTGATGCCGGGAATGATGGTCTCGTTCATCCATTTAATGTCGTTGTCGACTCCCGACATCGCCTCTCCCAGACACACCAGGAAGCCCACATTGGGATAGTTCTCTATGAATGCCGCTATGCTCTTGCGTGTGTAGTCGGCGATGAGCGGTGTGATGGGGCGGTTGCGGTCTTGTGTCTTTATGCCGTAGTGGTCAGCGAAAGGTTTCGACACTATGATGTTGTAGAACATCTGTATCACGCGTATGCCTCGCTTGCCTGCCTCCTGGGTGAGGAAGGAGAACATCTCCTGGTTTTTCCGCATCGTGGCGTCGTCCACTTCGGGAGCGAAGGGATAGTCCTTGAGCTTCACGAGCGAGGCGAAGGGGTGGCCGTTCCACAGGAACACGGCGTTCATATTGTCGGCGGCGAGCATGTCGAGGTATTTCACCCACAGCTCCTTGTCGTAGAACCACGGGAAATTCTCTGGTGTATATGGGTATTCATATACTTTGTGGCCAGGCAGATACACGGTCTTCTGCAGTCCCACGCATGCTCCGCGGAGCTTCATCTCGGGTGCGTCAACGATGGTGTAGGGTATTTCGAGGGAGTTGTTCATCCTGAAATATTCCACGAGGCGGTTGGCGCCATAGATGGCTCCCGAGGCATCGTTGCCGATGATGCTGATTTTCTTTCCCTTGCGCTGCAGCGAGAATCCTTCTGCCGGTTTTCCCACGGTGTCGCCGGCTATACCGATGCTGATGCTATAGCCTTTGGGCATAGCCTTTATGTTGTTGGCGATGAGGGCAGCGGCATAGTCGGTCTGTGGCGACTGTGTCGTTGTCTTCACCAATGTGTCGTTGTGTCCGCATGAGGCGAATGCCACAGCGGCAGCGAATGCTAATATCGTTTTGCTTGTCATATCTGTTTTAGTTGGGTGTGGCACGTGTGTCACGTTACCAGATTGTCCATTGTTCTAAATTGTCGTTCTCTCCCGATTTCCGCAGAAGGCGGTTTTTCCTCCATATCCGTCCTCAGAAACGGTCTATACGGAGCTCCTTGCCCACGGGGATGTCGTATCTCTTGTCTCCCATCACGAGTATGCCTTTTCCGCCATCGCTCTTCACGCTGACGCTGGTGGCATCCATCTTCACTCTGACTTCTCCGAACGGTGTGGGCACGCTGCCCTGCATCCGTTTCAGTCCGCCGAGCACGGGGCGCACCTCATATTCCGCATAACCGGGTTTGGTGGGGCTTACGCCGAGAAAATATCTGCCTATGAGATATATCGGACTGGCTCCCCAGGCGTGGCAGAGGCTCTTGCCGTAGGGGCGGCCATACATGGCGAGATGTTCTGCTCCCTGGTCGGCGGGATTGTATTTCTCCCAGAAGCTGGTGGCTCCCTCGCCTATCATTCCTCCCCAATAGCCGAGAATCTCGGGCAGCACACGCTCCTGATATCCCATCCGGCACATCGCCTCGAGTTCATAGAAGCGCATATATGGCGTGGTGATGGGCTCGATGTCGGAATTCAGCATCACGGAGTCCATTATCCGGCGCTTGTCATCGTCGTCCACCATATCATATATTATGGCGAACATATTTGGGAATGCCGTGATGTCACGGTTCATCCTGCCATCCTCTATGGCGTGCATGAAGGCGCTGCGGCTGTCGTCCCAGAAGGTGGGCTTGAGCTTTGCCTTGAGGTCGGCGGCGAGCTTTCCGTAGCGGTCGGCATCCTTGGCGTATTCAGCGGTGGTGATGCTGCCTTGCGGAGGATTCTGCAACGGGTTGTCGCGGAGCACCTCGGCACAGGTGTGCATGGTCTGGAATGCCTTGCAGAGCAGTATCTGTTCGAAACAGAGTGTGCCGCGCTTGTGCATCGGGAAGTCCACCCAGTCAACGAATATCCAGTCGTCTTCCTTTCCCTCTGCCATCCCCTCGGGATTGAGTCTGCCGATGACATACTGCATGAGGGTCTGCATCCTGGGGTATATCTCTCTGACGAAACGGATGTCACCGGTGTACTGATAGAAATCGAGCACCGACTTGAACCAATAGAACGTGTAGTCCATGATGGTATTGACATGTGCCGTAACGGGGTCTTTGCCTCTGAGCTGACGGATGGTGCGGCGCACGCAGTCGGTATCGAAGCGCAGATAGTAGTTCATGAGATACGACTGTATGGCGTCGCCCGACCATGTCCAGCGGTCGCGCTTTATGCCATCCACGAAGAACTCGCGTGTGGTGAGGTCCATGGTATATGCCGCCACCTGCCATATCTTGTTGAGCCGGCGGTCGTCGCATCTGAACGAACCGCTCTTCTTGTGGCTGAACGCCGAATATTCATAGTCCATCGCCACATCCGAGAATGTTATCATCCCCTTTGCCTCCACCATCACGTAGCGGAACGCCTTGCTGTCGTCGAGCACTATCTCCACCTCTTCGTCGGCAAACCTGTTGGCGCGGAGGTCCAGGCGGTCGAGGGTTTCGCAGCGCTCGGTGTCGAGGGCTTCCTCAAGGCTCTCGCCATAGTATATGTTCAATATTCCCTTGCCTGTCACGCCCTTGAGCCTGACATAGCCGAAGGTTTCGAGTCCGAAGTCAAACAGCCATTTGTTCTTGCCCGTCTGCTCTTCGCCAACGGGCTGCATCTCCGTTCTCTCCAGACTGTATGACGAGGGCGGGGTGTCGATATTGTCGAAGGTCCACGACGCGGCGGGCACGTAGATTCCAGAACCGTGGGCAACGCCATTCTCGTCTATCCATATCTTGTCTTCATAGGTGGCGAGCCATGTGTTGCCGCTCTTTATCGTTCTGCCCTTCACGTAGAGGGCTGGCGGCACTGCCTGGTTGTGAACCTTGAAGTTGAGACGGTGGTCGCCTGCCGGCACGGTGAACCTGCCGGGCATGCCGAACTGCAGCTTGCCGTCGAGCATGAAATTGAAATCTCCCTCTGCGGCTATCGTTATCGTCTCTGCCTTGTCGAGGCTCACGGCGGTGGAGAACTCCACTGTGACGTAATGGCTGTCTTGCTTCCAGAACGGCGGAAACATCTCTCCGCGCTCCGTGCGGCGGTTGTTGAACTTGTTGCCGAGCCACACCTCAAAGTCGCCGGGATACCATATCCATGTTGCCTTGTTGTCCATATCGTTGTATTATATTTCTTTTCCGTATCTTTCTTCCGTAATCTGCTCCAGCGACTTGCCGCGGGTCTTGGGGGTCCAGATGGCTCCGATGAGAAGCGACACCACGAGAAGCGCCATCATCAGATAGGCGGCAAGGGTGAACCCCTCGCCTTCCTCGCCATAGATATTCACAAACACCAGTCCCCAGGCTGCCGACAGTCCGCGCACCATGAAGAACATCACGCCCTGGGCGGCGGCACGGTATTTGGCAGGGAACAGTTCGGATGCCCACAGCGCATAGAAGCCCTGCACGGAGATTCCGCCCTGGATGCCCCAGAGCAGGGTGAAGAAGAGCAGGCCCGACATGCTGCCGATACCCACGGTGACTATCATCACCCAAGCCAGCACTGCAGCGCCCACGCCAACGATATAGAGCAGGCGCTGGTTCACCTTGTCTACGAGCATCGAGAACACGAAGGTCATGAAGATTATTATCACCCACTGTCCGGCTGAGAGCATGTTCGCCTCGCCGTTTGAAAGTCCGCCTGCCGTCTCGTAGATATGCTGCTGGAAGAAGCCCATCACCGAACTGACGAGGTTCCAGGTGAGATACATTCCGGCAAGGAAAAGCATCGTGCGAACGTTGACCTTGTTGGAGAACAGGGTGCCGAAGGAGGCGAAGACGCTCTTCTTGCCTGACGGCTGATCTGCGGTCTGCTGCGACTGCGTGGCCTTCCATTCTGCCGACTCGTCGAGCTGGCGCTGAAGCAGCCAGGCTATCAGTGCCACCACGAAGAGGGAGGCGAAGACAATGCGGGAGCTGAACACGTTGATGGCGTCCTGCGAGGCGGCATCACCCAGAATCTGAACAGCCGACTGGCTGACGAGGGGGAACATGAAGCCTGCCTCGGCATTGTTGGTAGGCGGAGCGAGAAACCATCCCAGGAGCAGGATGATGAGCGGTCCGATGCCCCACGCCATCTGCGAGATGCCGATGTTGCGGCCTCGGTTTCCTATCTCCGAACTCTCAGAGATATAGGTCCACGATGCCGGCACTCCCACACCTACGCTGACTCCCGTGACCAGGAATCCGGCGAGGAGCATGGGGAAGCTGGTGGTGAAGACCACGAGCAGCACGCCCACCATATAGATGAGCATATTGTATGTGTATATCGCCTTCCTGCCGTATTTGTCGGCAAGGAATCCACCGATGATGGCTCCTATCGCCGCACCGAGACAGTTGGCGCTGATGGCGTTGAGGATTCCGAGATGCGACTCGGTGAGCGAGAGATAGTTTTTCCAAAGCGACAATCCGCTTGCGCCTGCCACGATGGCTCCGGCATCGAGATAGTTGGTGAGAGACACGGCGATGGTGCTCTTCAGACTGCTTTTGTTGTTTCCCATAATGTGTATGTCTGTATTTCGTTTTCTTTTCGTTTGCTTTCTCTTTTGGGGTGATATGCCAGACGGGGCGGGATGCTCCTGAGTCTGTTCTCCGCTCCTCCTACCAGTCCTGCAAATCATCAGAAATAAAGACGCGGAAACTGCTTTTTTGTACTATGCCATCTCGTGAGGTTTTCTCCCATGTTGGGGCAACGTGCTTGCCCACTTGGGGCAAGCACGTTACCCAACATGGGCAAGCACGTTGCCCCACCTGGGCACATTTTGTTGTCAGCTTCCTGCCCAACATTTTGACTTTTGAGGATGAGCAGTATGGGGTGAAAACAGGTGGAGTTACACAATGAAGCTGACAGACTCCGATGAAATCCGGCTGCCCTTCTGGAGGCGGGGGTTTTTGAGGTGACAGGGATTGAGGGTATGTAATAAATATATTACTTATATTTGGCAGTATGTAATAAATTGATTAACTTTGCAGTATGGAAGAGGAATCGATAAGACACATCATCTACTCGGACGAGTTCGAAGAATACTATGCAAGTATGAACGAACATTTAAAGAAGAAATATGACTATGCTTTACAGATTGTAAAATCACAATATATCGTCAGTTCAAAAATAGTAAAGAGCTTAGAGAATACGGACTTCTACGAACTCCGAATTTCCATCAGCTCCAACGAATACAGAACTATTCTGCTCGCTGTTGACCACGATAATTTCATACAAAGCAAAAATGTACTTCTTCTGAACTCGTTTTTGAAGAAAGATACAAAGCAATACAAGGCTGAAATCAAAAAAGCCGAAAACATTGTTAAACGTTATTTGGAGGATTGAATATGTTGAAACTTGACAAAAACAAACTTGCCGGTCTCAAAACTTTTGACGACCATCTGCAAGAAAGATACGGTGACGAAAACAGTCCCGAGCGCAAGGAGTTTGAAGCAAAGGCAAAAGCCTGGTACTATGCAGAACTTCTTAAGGATGAACGCAAGCGCCAGAACGTAACACAGAAAATGTTGGCTGAAAAAATCGGCAAGAAACGCGAGTACATATCTTCACTCGAAAAGGGACAGACTGATATGCAGCTATCTACGTTCTTGCGCATTGCCGACGCCCTTGGTCTGCGCTTCTCTTTGGTGTTGGGATAGATGTCCCAAATTGACAAATACACGGTTCTTTCTTGTCTTTGAACATTTTTTCACCATTTTATCAGTTTTCCTAATATGATATAACCAAAATATCAAGATCATGAAACGGACATATACAATACTGGCATTGTTGGTTGTGGCAATGGCGTCAAACCCTGGTCTCTATAAGACAATGCTCGATTTCATGCCACGATATATCGAAGCTGTCAACAATTACAAAGTGAAAATATAATCAGAAAGCCTTCCGGCGAAATTCAACGAACAAGGATTGAGGGTATTTCAATTTAGTCAAAGATCGATTAGTCCACTTTAATTCACTTATAACATAACAACATTAGCTGATTTTTATTGCCACAATGGTTCATTTTCCCAACCAGAAGGAAAACCAAGGGCAGCCTTATCTACTTCTGGAAATGTAGCAAAAAGTCTGTTCATCTTATCAAGCATATCGTTATTTGGAGATATGATGTCAAGAAAGTACTTGATGATGCACATATCAAAGTACACTTTCAAAGGATCTGTCGGCAAGGTAATCCAAGGACGTGACATTCTGATTGGCATGGTAGCACGAATAGAGAACACCCTATTCCATACACGTGCATGATGACAAAATGAGTTTCTTGTTACAGTGATAATGGTAAGCCAAGATTCAAAAGGTGCAACTTGCAAGCCAAATGACTGTGCAATACGCTTCTTTATCTTCTTATTCTTGATGTTAGAATAAACATTGGTGATTACACCAAATGGCAATATCTCGGTCAGCATCCATGAAGGTGGGTACTGATTGGTATATGTCTCTTTGAAATGGTTGATGAAATCCTCTTTTGTATGGTTCAGTTCATCTTCTATAAGACGTATAGAGCGATTGAACTTGGACGGATTTGAGAAATTGTTGGCATCAGTCATCCAAAAAGGGTTACCTGTCATTTCCGTTCCAAAGTTCACGATTGCACAACGCACTGCGACCTCTATCTTTTCAATTTCATTGAATAAAAGCAGGCGTAACTTCTTGTCAAAGCGATACAACATCATAACCTTACCGAAAGTTACTCCTTGCTTGAATAGATGTTGCTCCTTGGGAATGGAAAGCAATGGGTACATATAGGCAGACAAGCGATAATAACCGATGTGGGAAAGATAATGCTGAGCCTTTTCCTCATCAGTTATTTCCATACCTCTTGTTTTGAGAAGCTGCACTAACTCATGGGGTGTGGAATATGTTTTTATAAACGGAATCCTTGTTGCCATATACCCATAAAAACAAAAACGACCCGCACATTTGAGCATCGTTGAGAGGCTTGGCGGGTTCTCGTGTTGCAAAGATACGAATAATCATTTATAATACAAACTTTTTAGCAGAAAAATCACGCAAAAGTGGAATTCTTTGACATATTATATTTAGTAATGTTAAATCAGACCTTCTTTATATATAGCCCATGTCTGATGGCATGGGAAGAGAATTCGTGTATCTGTCTTCACATGCAACTAATCGCTATTTTATCCCGAATTGGGGTATTTCTTATCCCGAACTCAGGCTAAAAGTAATTTTCCCATCCTTTTCTAAATTATATCAAAGTCCATAGTTTAATTGCAATTCTGCTGCAATTCTCATTATTTTGTCCTCTTGGAAGATATATGCACCCTGTTTATTCCTCCTAACAAGAAACCGTAGTTGACGTTCAATATAGCCATCCCATCCATATTCGTCTTCTGCACATTCAATCAACCCATTCTTTGTTTTCAATTCATCCGAGTCAATTAAAGGTTCAAACGTACCTAACGGTACAATAAGTTTAGCATTCGCAGTATAGCCATGTTTCTTGATAAACTCACTTATAGCTTTCTCAACTTTTTCAACTGACCTTTTCACTTTCTCATTTGGAAAATAATGCAATACAACGCACTCTATTCCGACAGGGTCAGGTGTAAACGTAAACTCACCATCACGTTTTATCAGTCCAAACGTATCGAAATAGTCATATTTCTTTTCAATCTCATCAACAATACGTGTACCATGCGATACACTCATGTCAAACGGATTAACTATAAGTTTATCATTACCATGGTAATCATCACCATAAACATGCCCGATATATTCTTCAATCTCCTTGAAGACATCAGCACGAAACTTATCTTTCAAATAGCTGTTTTCTTCCATACCTCAATAATCTAATCATTACAAATAACTCTTGATAGATTGCCTCGCTTAAATATATTATCCTCATGGTAATAAAGCACAACGTCATCAAAGCAAGGTCTCTCTATTTTATAGTTTTTCAGCCTCTCATATTTATCAAACCACATATTGATGATACAAACAGAACACGACGGCAGTGAACGCTTTTTCCTTTTGTTCTCCGTAAGCATATTCTTATATGCTTGGATAAGCAATGTTTCTACCATTTCTATACGGTCTGCTTTTTGGTTCTTTGCATCAGCGAAACTGCCTATCCATATTCTCAAATCCTTGCAGTCAAGAAACTCACTAAAATGTTCGTGCCTTGTATTTAACCTCTTCTCGATACCATCGTTCTGTTTGTGTATTCCTACATAACGTCGCCAGCGACACCGTGTATCCCTTCGAGCTTCAAAGTAATAGAAGTTGAAATAACTTGGCGCTATAGTGTCAGTCCCCTTAACATACTCCTTATATTCGTCGTATGTAAGAGGACCGACCCATTGAATCGTATATGTATGCTTTATATCTTCCATTTACTCTGCCATTATTTCAACAACAGGCACCGTTTTGTGGATTACATTACGTATCATATAGCTATAAGTTCCTACATGTTTGGCAACTTTGCCACTTGGCACATTTATCTTTTGCCCGTCATAATAAGAAGTGCTATCATTACCTACGAAGAGGACTTCCGTTCCTATATTTTCACTTTCAATATCGTCAACTGTAGCTAATGCGCTTCCATCAGGCAGCACCTGCATAACCTCAAAGACCTTACCCGGTACAATACCACGAGGTTTTTCAAACATAACTACATCATCATTTGATGCAGACGTTGCTTGTGATATTTCCATAAATAAGCCTACCACAAATAACGACACAATTCCTGTAACTATTCCTGCTACATAGGTCAAGATAAATTTTGTTCTCAGTTTCATAGATTTATTACAATAAATATTAGTTCTTTATTGCTCACAAAGATACAGACTTTATTTTATTTTACATCATTATTTCTTGATAAAAAAGCATGATACTTTTGTAATGTATTGATAATTTCCATAAATTTGCAGGAACAACAAACTATTTGTCACAATTAAATTCATAAGGGCATTATGAAAATCAGAAAAAACATCATCATAAGTATTTTAGGACTTATGACTTCGGCCTGGGCACTCGGTGGAAACATCAGTATGCCTCAACGAACAGAGATGAAAGACTTCTGTTCTGTCATCTCACTAAACGACAAGACGGGAGACAGCAGACCGTTTGTACATTTCGTCACAACACTGTGGCCAAAGCTTGATACAGCCAACGGCCGTGAAGCACTGACGAAAATCCACCAGCTTGCCATGAAAGAATCGTACGGCAACGGAGACACGCCTAATGACAATGGGGACGTGCTTGCCAAGCTGTTTGAGATGCTGGACAAGTTAGGGATTACCGGAGCTGACCTGACAAAAATGCTCGAATATATGAAGAAGGTGTATCCGCTCTATGTATTCCAGATAGAAAACCGTGTGCGTCCGAATGTGGACTATGACAACGGACTGACCGTTGACACCATATACCAGGCACCTATCGACGAGGCCTATTACGGCCTGGCAAACGAGAAGAACAAATACGTTCCCGCCGGACTGTCTTTGCAGGAAATCGAAGAGCTGGAGAGCAACGGCGCTATCGGCAAACGAAACGGCTCTTACGTATGGGGAATGGGCACATACAAAGACAAGCTCTACTGGTCTACCAACAACAACTATCTCTGCATGCAAGGCTATGGCAGTTTCGTGCAGCCGGGCGTGGGCGACAATGTGCCATACGAAAACAAGTGCTGGGCATGCGAATACGGACAGTCGGCTTATGCCAAGGAAGCCTATGCCGACGGCGATGAGAACAGCAGGTATGCCGACATACGTCCGCCTCGCATATACAGCTATGACACGAAATCGGGCATCGTCACCGACATAACACCGTCAACAGATGAATATCCGGTATTGAAAAACTGTCAGGGACTGCGCTCCTGCGGCATCCTTAACGGCGTAGTGTTCTTCGGCGGACCCGGCCTGTATGCCAGCGACTGGGACTCCAAGGTTTCGGCAGCCTTCGTGGCATACGATGCCGACAACGACCGCATTCTGGGAGCCAGCAGCCTGAGCGACGTTGACGGATGCAAGGTGGTGAACGTAAGACGATGGCGAGTAGTAAACAATGTTCTCTACGTCACCGTGGGAATAACGCATCCTACCACCGGCAAGAAGATAGGTGCACTGCTCCGATGGTATGGCGACAAGAATGACCCGTGGAAATTCCATATCGTGGGACTCGTTGACAACGAGGCGGCAGAACTTGCCTGTTTCAACAACCGCATATATATAGGCACGTGGGCAACGGTGTCTGCCGTTCATGTCAGTCCGGAAATTCCTGAAGGAGGCTTCACTCCCGTCAGCATCGACAGCGAGATGTGGCCTAAAGTATGGACAAGTGATGTGGCGGAGCCAACAAAAACGCTCGGCCGTTCGATTACCTCCGTCGCCGGCTTCCATGAGTGGCGCAACCACCTGTATTGGGGAGTGTTCTGCCCTAACTATTATGTGCTCTCTACGGCACAGGCAACATACGGATCCCTGACCTCGCCTGACGCCCTGGCGTTCATTCTCGGCAACTACCGCACACCGTCGTTCTGGCGCATCGACAAAGACAACAACTATGAGTTGCTCTACGGTGACACTACAAACCCGAAACCTGTATACGACAAGGAAGGAAAAATTGAAAACTGGGAACTGGAACCTAGCGGACTGGAAGCCAAGTGGGGACGAGGAGGCTTTGGAAACCTCTGGACCATATATATATGGGCAATCCAGGAATATGACGGCAATATGTATGTAGGTACGATGGACCTGTCTAACCTTGCCGATGCTGCAGGGTCGAACCTCGTGGGCGACGCAAGCTTTGCCACACTGTCGAAACTGCTCACTGGCCTTGACGCGAGTGACGAGGGCTTTGAACTTCTGCGCATGACCGACGAGGAAGAGGCTCCTAAATACATCACCGAGAACGGTTTCAACAATGCTCAGCAGTATGGCGTAAGAAATCTTGAGGTTCTTGACGGCAGACTGATGCTTGGTTCTGCATCGATGTCGAGCCTAAAGCCAAATGGCGGATGGCATGTGCTCAGTATTACTGACGACAAGAATTCTGCCTCTGTCAGCCAGAGCATGATAAAGAAGCCGGGCATAATAATGGAGCGCAACGCCGGATACATAAACCTTGCCACCGTGGGTGGCGAGAGGATTACCGCCATTGAGGTATACGATGCTGCCGGCCGCAAAATCAACTCTGCCCGTCCTGACAGTCATCTGGCTTCTATTCCATTGCAGAATATCAAAGGTGTCAATATCATCAAGGTTACTTCTGAAAAAGGGGAATGGGAGATCAAAGCCGGTTTATAACCTCCTGACTGACAAAAGAGATCTTATAAAAAACGAAAGACTGCAAGCAGTCATAAAATCCCCAAACGGTCATTAGATCATTTGGGGATTATCATTATTGAATGTCTGATAATCAACAAAACACTACAGCAAACAAAAGGCCCCCACGCAATGTGAGGGCCCCCATGATACATCATTGCCTCACGGCAAAAACTAACAGGTTATTATGAAGAATGTTTGGATTGTCTTTATCCATGTCTGACGCCGGACGGCAGCAGGACTGTAGTCTGCTGACGCCATGGCAGAAATGTAATCTGTCCGTCGGGGCGTCATTGCTTCTGGATTCCAGCTTTCGCCTTGATGCTGTCGGCAACGGCAGGACCGTTGTTTTCCCATGTGTTGCACGGGCCGTTGGCATTCTTGAGGAATTTCTCTGCCGGAGTCCAGTTGTTCCTCACGGTGATGCAAGATGATCCCTCGTCGGTGTAGAGATAGAACCAGTGGTTGGGATCGTGGGCATAGCCGGGAGTATAGATGTCTCTCACCACATTGCCCTCTATCAGCGTGTGGGGCTGCGAACCGAGGGTGTAGATGCCTGCCGTGTCGTACATGTGCTTGGCGTAGTGGTGGATGAGGTTGCCGCTGATGAGATTGTTTGCCATGGAGCACGGCTGCTGGTTCCATCCCCACCCCATACTGATGCCGGTGTATGAGATTTCGGAAATCTCGTTGTGCAGGATTCTGATGTCGCGCACGAATCCGGCTCCAATTCCCACGCATCCCCAGTCCTCGTTGGTCACGTCGGTGATGAGGTTGTTGTCGATTGTCAGTCCGGTGCAGATAATGCGCGAGTCTGAAGGATTGTATGGCAGATGTGCCTCATGGGTGTCGGGGCCGAAGCTGCCTGCCAATATGCCGTTGCCGCCGATGTCGCGGACGGTGCAGCGGCTGATGTTTCCACCCTTGGTATATTCATGGAATTCCACTCCCGTAGAGGCGCAATGCTCGAAGGTGCAGCGGAGGAAGCTGACGTCTTCTGCACAGTCCACGCTGACGGCTGCCGCCGGACGGCCTACCCATCCCTGGTTGTCGAGCTTATGGTCGCCGTTGGGGCGTATCATCTTTGGTCTCAGCTTATATGCCTCAGTCATATACATACCTGCCTGGAGTGGGGCATGACCGCTGACGGATGGTCTCATCCATGTGGCATGGCTGAAGGTGACGCCTTCGAAGGTGACGCCACGCACGGGATTGTCGGGTGTGCCGCATACGCGGAGCAGGGTCTCCACGGCTGGAGCCTCAACATCTGCCGTCGCCATATTCTCGCCCTTGAGTGGGATATAGTATACTTTCTGTTCCCGGGCGTCGAGATACCACTCTCCGGGAGTGTCGAGCAGCGCCTTGTCGTTGGTGAGATAGAAGGCGGAGTTGTGGCCGTCGGTTGTCACCATCGGCGATGGCCAGGGGTGCATGAAATGGATGTGGCTTTCGGGCTGATGGAAGGTGACGGCGGCGCTGTCGCCTTGTATTCTGACGCTCTTGATGCGCAGGTTTGCCACACACCACATCTCGTGTATCACCATCTCGGCATGACGGGCATGGAGTATCTTTCTGACGGCTACCGCCGGAACATAGAGTGTCTCGTTCTTCTTGTCGATGCTTCTGATGCGATACATGTTCTCGAAGTCGCTCACATCTCTGGCTCTCACTGCCTTCCTGCCGTTTATCCACAACTGGCGGAACTCCAGCGGACGACCGTTAAACTCGGGCACATCGGCTACGTATGCCTTGCCCTGCTTCTTCCACCCCTTTATCTGCACTCCGCCGCTCACCACGGCATTGCCGTCGGCTATGATGCGTGTGCCGCTGTCTTCGGGCCTCACCGTGACGGTCTGGTTCAACCGGTAGGTGCCTGCCTGGAGGCGGATGGTCACGTCTTTGGCTCCCTCCATGCGGCGCGCCTCTCTTGCCTGCTGCAGTGCCTGCTCTATGGCGTAGGGTCCTGGCTTCACCACAATGTCGGTGGCGAAGGCTATATTACTGATGATTGCCGAAAGGATTACGGCTATTGATCTGATATTCATTTTTTATATATTTTGTCAATCCAGCGATGCCGGAATCCATACTGTCATCTCGCTCTTTCCTCTGTTGCCCCAGGCATAGTATGGGATGAAGCGCACGGTCTGTGTATGCTTCTTTGCCGTTGCCTCGCGATAGAGCTGTCCCTTCCACGACGGCTCGCTGCGGTTTATCACTTCTGCCTCAAGTGCCTTCACGCGGCTGCCGTCGATGGTCATGTCAACGGGAGTGAACTTGGCGTTGAGCGGAATGGCGATGTCGTCGATTCGCGCACCGCCCAGGTCGTTGCTCTCAAGACAGTATACTATAGGTCCGCGCTGCACGGCTACCTGTCCGCGGCTCTCCTCCACGAGTGGGTTTGCCTCTATCAGACGTGTGCGCATCGGCATGCTGAGTGTCACCACGTCGCCTTTCTTCCATGTGCGCGTCACTGTGGCATAGGTGCCGGCGGTTGCCTCGATGGTCTGCTGAGCGCCGTTCACGAGTATTGTGGCTCCCTCGGTACACCAGTCCGGCACACGGAGCCGTATCCCGAACTGCTTCTTTCCCTTCAGCTTGTCGATGGTCAGCGCCACGGTGCCGTCCCACGGATAGTCGGTGGTCTGCGAGATGGCGATATCGCCGATGCCGTCGATGCGGGTGTTGAGGGTGTTGTCGCCGTAGAGGTTCACGTATATCTCGTTCTTGCCGATGGAATAGGCATAGTCTTGTGCCTCGCAGAGGGTGCGCAACGTGTTAGGCGGACAGCAGAAGCAGCTGATATACTCGGTGCGCTCCTTGGGCCAGCGCAGCTTGTATGGCAGGTCTGCCGAGATGCGCATGGGGTTGGTATAGAAATATTTCTTTCCGTCGAGACTGATGCCGGGCAGTATGCTGTTGTATAGGCAGTTCTCCACCACATCGGTGTATTTAGCATCTCCTGTGGCTGCAAACATGCGCCAGTTGAAGAAGAGGTTTCCGATGTTGGCGCATGTCTCGTTGTGTGCCGTGGAGTGTGGCAGCTGGTAGGGGCGGCCATAGCTCTGGTGCACTTTCTGCACGTTGTCGGGCTTATAGTCGGTGCCGTCGGGCGAAGTGCCGTCGTAGAGTGCTCCGCAGGCTCCGGTGATATACATCTTGCGTGTCACGATGTCGGTCCAGATGGCGTCGAGGTTCTTCTTCAGCTGTTCTTCGCCGCTCTCCAGATAGAGGTCTGCCACACCGGCATACAGATAGTTTGCCCTCACCGAATGACCCATGGCATTATACTGCTGGCGGAAGGGCACGCGGTCCTGGTTGTCGTCGGTGCCGTTTTCCACCTTGCCTCTTATGTCGATGAGTTTCTCTGATAGTTCCAGATATTTGGGGTCGCCGGTCTCGCGATACATCTCCGTCACCGCCATATAGTGTGACGGGCAGATGGCGTTGCGGGCGAGTTCGTCGGAGGCTCGCTTATAGAAATCATAGAGGAAGTCGGCTGCCTTCACCGCACAGTTGAAGAGCGTGTTCTTGCCCGTGGCTCTCTTGTGCATGATGCCGGCAGTGATGAGATGTCCCAGGTTGTAGGTCTCGAAGTTGAGCCGGTTGCCGAAGGCTCCGTCTTTTCCAGTTCCCACCTTTGTTCCGATGGTCTCGTTCTCCTTCGCCTCCTCCTTGGCGCTCTGTTGCCTGTTCATCTCGGCTATGATGACTGGAGTGTGGAGGTATCCGTCGGGGCGCTGCGACTTCTGGATGAGTTCCACGAAGCGGTCGATTATCTTGCCTACTTCCGGGTCTTTGTTCACAGCATATACCGCCGTCAGTGCCTCAAGCCATTTATACATGTCACCGTCGTGGAATGGCGGTCCGTGGCGCTTTCCCTTTTTCTCTCCGGCTGCTATGAGGAAGTTGTTCCAACCGTGTCCCGTGTCAGACTTCCATGTCTCCCACATGCTCTGCACTGATGTGCCGCTGAACACTCCGAAGCGCTCGCCCCAGAATCCGCCGGTCCATCTCACGGCGCTGAGCGGTGTTGACGACACCACGGCGTATTTGCTCTTGCCGGTGTCGGTGATGCCGTTTTTCTGTGCTGCCGACGGCAGTACTGCCATAGACAGTGCTGCCATCAATCCTAATCCTCTGAGAGGAATGATACTGTGTATTATCTTTTTTGCCATTTGTATTCTTGGTGTTTAACCCAAATCGGTAATTAGGACGTTTAATGTATCTTTTTTCTGACTGCTTGCAGTCTTTGGGGGGGGGGTATTACAACGTTCCGCCTCTTGCCTTCACTCTCTTTGCCCACTGCTCGCGCTCCTTGGTGAGGTTGTAGCCGCGCTTGGAGAGCCAGTTGTTAATCCTGCCCTTGTATTTGCCAAATGCCTCATGCTTCTTCTTGGAGCTCTCGGCATCGATGGCAAACTCGCGGCCCTCCTTGAGCCAGGCGAGAATCTGCACCTTCTCTTCTTCTTTCAGCGTGGGTATCATGTCGCACTGCGCCGTGTATGTCACGTTCACTACATTGTATGTCAGCACGTCCTTCACGGTCTCTATCTCTGCATCGGTGAGATATACCGAGAGGTCGGCGATGAATCCGAAATGACTCTTGTAGAGCTTCTGGTCTTTCAACATCTCAGCATATTCCATCTTCTCTTTCTTGGCGTCGCCGGTAAGGGTCTTTGCCACTGCCTTGATGCTGTCGCGCTCTGAATATATGTCGTTGAGCTTGAAATAGCGGTTTGCCACGATGTTGAGCACCTGAGTACCCTTCTCCGTACCGGTGATCTTCAGTGCGTCGGTCACCTTCTGCGAACGCTGCATGATTGTCTCCACATACTTAGGGTCGCGACCTGCTGAATCGAGGTCTACTGCACTGGCGGTGAGGGTGCCCCAGACCATTAGTGCGGCTGCCATGACGAATAATTTCTTCATATTTTATATATGTGTGCTTAGTTGTTTATTTATACTGTGTACTTGTTTGTCAATATAGAGCGTGTACTTGCTTTTTTGATATACAGCGTTATATATAGTATATAATGTGTACTTATCTATATGTCCTTATCTGCCGGTTTTCTCCTTGCCGAATATTTCCTTCAGATATCTCACATTCTCTCCATAGTTCTTCTTCACGTTGCGCACGTCGGTCACGTCGCGGCTCCTCTCCACAAAGAGCCATCCCGACCATCCCATCTTGTCGAGCGTACGCTTCACTGTCGGCATGTCTATCGCCTTGTCGTGGCGGAGCCACACTCCGTCGGTGTTGCTGGCATGAATGGCGCAGATGTTGTCTCCGCCGAGCTTGCGCAGGTCTTTGCTGATGTCGCGGCGGTGCTCTACGGCGGTCTGCAGCTTATAGAATATCTTTATGCCCTTTGAACCGATTTCCCGCAGCAGACGTTTGTTGCCCTTGGCGTCGAGCGGTGTGTCGATGCCTATCACCTTGCCGCGGCGGTGTGCCATCTCGCCTGCCTCATGCAGACGCTCCACTATCTCGCGGCGCAGCGGCAGAGAGTCAGTCCAGTTGTTGCCGCATCCGCCAAGGGGCAGGAATGCCACGGTGGCATCCATCACGTCCATCGTGTTGAGACAGTCTTCCACGAGCCAGCGCCACGATTTCTTCCGGGCGAAGCTCTGTCCATAGAAGCCCGACATTGCCACTGCACCCACCTCTATGCCGAGACTGTCGGCGGTGTGGCGGAATTTCCTTGCCATCTCCGGCTGGCGCATCTTGTTGTCGAAGGAGTCGCGCTTGCCGAGTCCACCCATGTCCATCTCCAGTCCGTCGCAGCCCAGCTCTTTGGCGAGCTTGAACTCTCCGAGCTTCTGGCGCTTCAGCACCATCCAGTCGCACACTCCCACCCGATAGCGGTTTTGTGCCATAGCGACATCGGGCAGCATCATCGAAAACAACACGATGATAAGGGACAAATATTTCTTTATATCTCTCTTTTGCAACATACGGTTATTTTTTAGTTGACGAGTTAACGAGTGGACAAGTTGACGAGCCGACAAGGATGTCATCTGACCACCGACAATTTGCCCACCGTATCATATAGACGGATAAAGGGGGAATATGTAACTTGGTGATGGGATTATTTCCTGTTTCCACAATTATGAAGTATATTTGCAACGCATACTCTCACAATCGGTTTTGAGGCTGCTTGGGGATTAATCCCAATCGGTCATCGGACTGTTTGGGACTTAACATCTACACACTATGCTGACATCGCTGATTCTCGGAATATTCACCTTCGTGCAGCTAAACTGCGAAAACCTCTTCGACTGCACACACGACTCGATCAAGCAGGACACGGAATACCTGAGCGACAGTCCGCGCCACTGGAACTCCAACAGATACTGGAAGAAACTGGGTAACATATCCAAGGAGATTCTGGCTTGTGGACACAAGGACGAAAGGGGCACTGACCTGATTCCCGACCTCGTAGCGCTATGCGAGGTTGAGAACGACTCTGTGTTGCACTATCTCACGAAACGCAGTCTGCTGAGAAACGCGGTATATGAATATGTGATGACCGATTCGCCCGACCAGCGTGGCATCGACGTGGCGCTGCTGTATTCACCGATGTCGTTCCGGCTGATTGACTCTTATCCGTTGAGGGTGACGCCGCTGAAGGGGATGCGGCCTACGCGCGACATACTGTATGCCACGGGCGAAGTGGCGAGCGGTGACACCATCCATGTGTTCGTGCTCCATGCGCCGAGCCGCTTCTCGGGCAAAAGCAAGACAACGCCATACAGGATGCAGGTGATGCAGCGGCTGATGGCATCGGTGGACTCCATACGCAGCATACACCCTGACCCGATGATTATCGTGTCGGGTGATTTCAATGATGAGTCGAAGGACAAGTCGATACGCTTTCTTGAGGCCGGCAGACTGTCGGAGGTGTCGGCTGGCGTCAAGGGGAGCCACGGGGCTAAGGGTACGTATAAATATCAGGGCATGTGGCAGAGCATCGACCACATCCTCGTGAGCCACAGGATGAGGGAAAGGCTCAAGGGATGCTTCGTCAACGACCTGCCGTTTCTGATGGAGAGCGACGAGAAGTTTGGCGGGGTGAAACCTTTCAGGACCTACAACGGATACAGATACGCCAACGGATTCAGCGACCATCTGCCACTGGTGGCGCAGTTTGAACTTGAGGAATAATGCCCATGGCTGGTTTCTATGTATTGAATATCAGCCCCTCTCGGTCTCAAACCCATCCTAACCTTCCCAAAGGGCAACCCATCCTAACCTTCCCAAAGGGAAGGAACAAGTTACTCTGCCAATGATTTCAGTCAATGAACATCAGCCCCCTCTCGTTCTCCCCCGAAGGGGAGATGAAGGTTACTACGTTACTGTCAAGGACTGATTGACAAAGGTTACTCATGTTACTGACAAGGGCTGGTTGACAACGGTTACTCATGTTACTAACAAGCCACTGATAATCAGCAGGCTACAGACAATAATCAGACAGACGATGGTATCTGTCCCTCCCCAACGGGGGAGGTTAGGTGGGGGCTGATAGCGGAAAGCGGTTCATATATATCATGACAAATTACTCTGCCTATGATTTCTGTCAATCATTTCAGCCCCCTCTCGTTCTCCCCCGAAGGGGAGATGCAGGTTACTCTGGTTCTGTAAGAGCCTTGTGAATACAGGTTACCTTTGTTATTGATAAGTTACTGATAATCAGACAACCAGACGACCAATAGTATCTGTCCCTCCCCTTCGGGGGAGGTTAGGTGGGGGCTGATGTCGATAGCCGGAGTAAACAGTTCCTTCCCTTTGGGAAGGTTAGGATGGGTTACCCTTGGGGAAGGTTAGGATGGGTAAAAAATCTCCCATTCCTTTGGAACATATTATAATAATATGTATATTTGCAGCGATCCCCCTTCCATGCAATATTAGCAGTTATTGTGTGGCAAGGGGATTTTGCGTATATACGAGACCGTGTCTTGCACCCCAGACACCCTGCCGCGAGACGAGCTCCACTGCCTCCGACCATACGCAACGGAACCAAATCAGACTAAACTTGCCACACAAGGAGCTCGGTGGCAGCAAAAACTAAAAGATTATGATCAACACCAAACGAATTTTCACGGCTTTATTACTGGCCGTAATTGCCATGGCAGGTTATGCCTACGACTTTGAGGTGGATGGCATCTACTACTGTTATGACGTTTACGGCAACGCTGTCGTGACCCACGGCAACAAGAAATATACGGGCAAAATCAAAATTCCATCTGAAGTAAAATGGAACGGCAAAAAGAAAAAGGTGGTTGAAATCGGTGACTATGCTTTTGAATGTTGTTACGAACTCAAGTCGGTCTCTATTCCCAGTTCTGTATATTATATCGGAAGATTCGCTTTTGATAATTGTCGTCTTCTCGAAGAGATAAATATTCCCAATGGGGTAGAAGCGATTAAGGTCAGTGCGTTCACAGACTGTATTTATAACCATAGAACAACCAAAACTAATCAGAAATATCCGAGTGTAAATC
>OGQO01000940.1_pt1 | contig 28760 bp, 16 predicted proteins | sample 1553241 | NCBI WGS metagenome assembly OGQO01 (sample SAMEA2579933, study PRJEB22360) | human gut metagenome | biome: human gut; feature: human-associated habitat; material: faeces | place: Denmark | collected 2008/2010
CGTTACTGTTCACTCGTACCTCGTTCCACCATCAAACCTGCCACTGGCAGCTTCTCTGGATGCATGGCAAGTAACGATTCGCAGGCTCATTTGAAGTTTTGCTTCGCAAAAGGAGCCTGCTCACTCCTGACTCATGTTCTTACGCAGCCTGACAGCAAGTGTCTGGCTGCTGTGTGAACTGTAACGTCCTGATTGCTCCTGATTCAATAAAAATGGGATCTACGAAGCCCTCTTCCTAAATCCCTTTAATCCCCTGTAAAACTAATCCTTTAGTTCCTGTATTCCGTCTGTGTTCCATTATGTCGAAGCATTAATGCATATTCTCACGCTTTAATTTCTCAACTTCATCAAAAACCATATCATTCAGCACCTTGATATAGGTTCCCTTCATTCCGGAAGATCTGGATTCAATGACACCTGCACTTTCAAACTTGCGAAGTGCATTTACAATGACAGAACGTGTAATTCCGACACGGTCTGCAATTTTGCTGGCAACAAGGATTCCTTCCATGCCGTCGAGCTCTTCAAAAATATGCACTACTGCTTCCATCTCGGAATAGGAAAGTGTATTGATTGCTGATTTAATCACGGCAAGCTTTCTGGACTCTTCTGCACTCTCTTCGTTTACAGCACGCAGCATTTCAAGTCCGACTACCGTAGTTCCATATTCACAAAGGATAATATCGTCTATATCATACTGCTGATCACACTTGTAAATAAACAGGGTGCCAAGACGTTCGCCTGCAATCTCGATAGGGGTAATGATGGCCTGAAACTTACGGACATTTTCATCCTCAAAGCCCAGTGTTTCAAGGTTCACATTTTCCTTCGTGGAAAGAACTGCCAGAAGACGTTCATTCAGCATACCATCTATAAAGCCGCCTACCTGATCAACAATCAGTTCTGTGATAGATTCTACACCCTCACAGTCACCAACGCCCAATACCTTGCCCTTCTTGCTGATCACCAGTACATTGGAATCAAGAATCTCACACAACACGGAGCAGATATCGTTGAATACAACCTTGCTCGAATTGTTGTTATGAAGAAGCTTTCCGATCTTTCTTGTCTTATCTAATAACTGTACACTACTCATAATTCACGCCTTCCCCGTAACCAGATACAGGCATCACTATTTAACACCTGTTGAACACAGTATAACACAATTGATCTTTATTTACAATGATAATGCGTGAATTTTTGAATAATTTTATACTACTGCTAAAATTTTCAGAAATTATATTCAATAAGGAGTTAATCTTCCTTTTTTTTAATCTTTGTTACATACCCGCAATTTTCATTCATGCAGGCCAGCTTATTTCCCTTATAAAGCATTAAGGAGCCACACTTCGGGCACTTGTCCCCGGATGGCCGCTGCCATACCATAAAATCACACTCAGGTGCGCCAAGACAGCCATAGTACTTTCTGCCCTTACGGGTCATCTTCTGCACCAGATCCTTACCACACTTCGGACAGGCCACGCCGATCTTCTCATAGTACGGCATGGTGTTACGGCACTCCGGAAAGCCCGGACAGGCAAGGAATTTACCATGCGGACCGTATTTAATCACCATCTGTCTGCCGCAGAGCCCGCAGACCTGATCGGATACCTCATCCTTAATCTCAACCTCGGCAAGCTCCTTTTCAGCAATCTTCACTGCTTCATCCAGATCCGGATAAAAGTTCGAAATAATGGTCTTCCAGTTCGCCTTTCCTTCTTCCACGCTGTCTAAGAGGATTTCCATATTCGCGGTAAAGTTCACGTCCACAATACTCGGGAACGCTTCCTTCATGATGTTGTTTACCACTTCACCAAGCTCGGTTACATAAAGGTTCTTATTTTCCTTCACAACATATCTTCTGGCAAGAATCGTTGTAATGGTCGGCGCATAGGTACTCGGACGTCCAATTCCAAGCTCCTCAAGGGCACGGACCAGGGATGCCTCGGTATAGTGCGGGGCAGGCTGTGTGAAATGCTGCTTCTCCTCAAATTCAAGGAGCTTCAGCTTCGAGCGTTCATCGAGTCCCTTTGTTAAGGTATTGGTCTCTTCCTTATCATCCTCCTGGATGTAAACACTCATAAAGCCGTCAAAGACAAGCTTTGATGCCGCTACGGTAAAGCGGTGCTTTCCGGCATCAATCTTTACCGATGTGGTCTCATAAACAGCAGACGTCATCTGGCTTGCAAGAAAACGATTATAAATCAGCTGATATAAGCGCAGCTGGTCTCTGGATAAGGATTCCTTTAATACTACCGGACTGAAGGTAAGGGAAGTCGGACGGATGGCTTCGTGTGCATCCTGAATTTTCTTATTATCCTTACGATCCTCTCTTGTTCCGCCGGCAGCATAGCGGTCTCCGTAATGTTCTTTGATAAAGTCTTCTGCCACAGCCTGTGCTTCCTCGGAAATTCTCGTCGAATCGGTACGCAGATAGGTGATGACACCCACTGTTCCGGAGCCTTTGATTTCCACGCCTTCATAAAGCTGCTGTGCAAGACGCATGGTCTTCTGTGTCGAGAAGTTCAGTACCTTGCTGGCTTCCTGCTGTAAGGTTGAGGTAGTAAACGGAAGCGGAGACTTCTTGGTTCGCTCTCCCTTTCTGATTTCGGCAACCTCATAGGAGGCTTCCCTGCACTCCTTCATGATCTCCTCAATCTGTTCCTTACTCTTAATATTCACCTTGCCCTCTTTCGTTCCATAATACTTGGCAACGAGAGGCTTCTTCTCGGAGTCTACCTGTAAGGACGCATCCAGCGTCCAGTATTCCTCCGGGATAAAGCTGTTGATTTCTTCTTCCCGGTCACAGATGATCCTAAGTGCCACAGACTGTACCCGTCCTGCGCTTAAGCCACGTTTCACCTTCGCCCACAGCAATGGGGAAATCCGGTAACCCACCATGCGGTCCAGCATACGTCTTGCCTGCTGGGCATCCACCAGATTCATGTCGATTTCACGTGCATTCTTCAAGGATTCCTTCACGGCATTCTTCGTGATCTCGTTAAAGGTGATACGATATACCTTCTTGTCCTCTAACTTCAATGCACAATATAAATGCCATGAAATTGCTTCTCCCTCACGGTCCGGGTCAGTTGCGAGATAGATCTTGTCTGCCTTCTTGACTTCCTTACGCAGATTGGCTAAAATATCGCCCTTGCCACGAATCGTAATATATTTCGGTTCATAATCGTGCTCCACATCAATTCCAAGCTGACTCTTCGGGAAATCCCGTACATGGCCGTTACTCGCCACAACCTCATAACTGCTTCCCAGAAATTTCTTTATAGTTTTCACCTTGGCAGGTGACTCCACGATTACCAGATATTTCGCCATTTTAAACCTCTTTTTTATTAATTAGCTGCATCCCTTCGGATCCTTTGGATCACCGGAACGCTTCTGTATGCTAAAGTCTTAAACCATATACGATTTTACACTATACAATACTTCCGAAAAAGTTTCAAGCAGAAATTTCCGAAATTTTACGAAACGGAAATCTCTGCCTGATGAATTTCTTCCATATATAAGACTTTACTGTTCCGGATTCCACCGGCAGAACCGTTGCCGGGATTCCTGCTTTACTCCAGAAGGAAAAGCTGTGTACGGGTAAAGGTCACGGAATCATATCCACGAACCTCTTTACTTCCTGCGCCTTCCGTACCATCCGGACGCTCCAGCGCAGAAACCACTTCCACATAAATCTTTGCATTCGTAGCCGCTGTGTTATTCTGAAGTGCAATCACCGGTGCCTTAAGCCGGTAAACCTTTCCCTGCCGGATCTGAGAGGCAGCCACTTCCGTAAGGGTATTGTCCTGTACCGTCCACAGGCTGCTTGTAAACGGCGTCACCTGTACAACCTCATCTCCCACATTGAGAGTGACCGATCCTGCCGTGTCTTCGTAATAGAAGTTTACGGTATACGCATTTGACCGGGTCAGGTTGCTGTTTTTAAACTTAAAATAAACATCCACGGTTTCATCGAGCAGACCGTTCTGTGCCTTGATTTCCTGATCGAACGGAATACTGATACTGGATACCTCTGCTGCGCCCGTATCAAATCCGGACACAATATCTACCTTCATATTGTGCACACCGGCATCATAGGCAAGCATCATGGCATTTACGAACATCTGGCAGTCCTGTACACCCGCTCCCTGTGGGATTTGCTGATTATCCGCCTGATATGTATAGGATGAATAATTATTATTTCCGATTAAAACCACATTACCTTTACTGTATAGATAATAATTATTTGCTCCATCATTCGGTGATACATTATATGCGTTCGTATCATTATCATTACCTGAACCGGCAAAGGTAAACCATGGGGTTACAAATGGTGCTTCTGTTCTGCCAAGGTCGAGCAGGTAATCATATGCTTTAAAGCTTACATCACCTTGAAGCTGTACTGATCTTCCCACGGAAAGCGGATAACTGAACACACTTCCATTGTTCAATGCAGCCACTTTCATATTATTCTGTTCTCCAAACATCCCTGCATCCAGATCTGCATACCGGAAATAGGCTGTTCCGCTTGTATAGCCAAGGCTGCCATAGGTTTTACGATCAAGCTGTCCTAACAGAGTTCCTGAAAGCAATAGACGTTCACCAGATGCTCCCTTTCCCGTTATGAGCACGCTATGACCTTCCTGTATATAACGTTCAATCATATTGGGTGACAGACTCTCCGAACCATTGCCAAAGCCCAGAATCAACAGATCCCACTGGTTCAGGCAATACGGATTCTTCTCAAATCTTTGTGTCAGTACTTTGGAATCCACTGTTTCAATGTCAAACTTAACATTCATCGTATTCTCTGCTGCCTTCAGATAATACCCAAGGGTTGAATTCTCCTGCTGGTACAATGTCGCAAGAGAAGTACCATCCTTCGCTCCGATCTGCAATACCTTAATCTTCTCTTTCGTTCCATCCGTCACCTGCAGGATTCCCTGTACCGAGGATCTGCGGCAGGAATTGCTGTTATCGACAACCCTTAACCGGAATGGTATGGCTCTTGAACCCGGAGACTCCGTAAAGAGCACCGTTGCCTGTCCGTTATCTGCTGTTGCGCGGAGTACCTTGCCCTCACCGGCCAGATTGTCCATGCGTTCTGCATCCGTATAACTGCCATCGTCATTGATGTCAAGATAAAATTCAGTATGGTATTCTCCTGCGTAGCCCGCCCCGTTCTGATCGGTAATTGCGTAAGTAAAGCTTACGGATAATTCTCCGTTTGCTGCTTCTGTAAGTGTCAGACCGGTAGTATCCGATACTGAAATCACCGGATGATCGATATTCAGCTGCGCCATAAACAGAATGTTGCTGTGCACATCATCAATCGTATAAATCCGGTCGGTGAAATCGGTCACTGCCTGTCTTAAGAAGTCATACATCTGCGTATCTTCTGCCACATATTTCATGTTAATTCTGCCGGCCCCGTTCTTCGCTGACTTTCCGGTAAAGAAGTCATTTTCCACCAGAATCGGATAGCCTGCCCTCATAAAGTCCAGAAGCTCATTCTTCTTACGCTCTGTGATATCGGACGGATCATACTGCCCGTCAGTACCTGCTGCCCGGTCTCCCGTATGATAAAGCTTATTATTGAGATCCGTATTGTTATAAACCGTACCACTCCACAAGCCTGCTGCATAATTCAGCTTCTGTCCGTCCAGTCCGATGAACACCAGATTATACTTCTCATTGATGTCCTCCCACTCACTGTTAAATGCCGCAGCTGCTTTGGTTGTTACCTTCACATCGACCTTCCGTGAGCTGCGTAACACCTGTTTTTTTATTGCGCCTGTTGCATTACGCTGCCAGTACAGGGTCGTACTGCTATCTGTCGGATTCTCTGCCTGCAGATCTGCTTTGTCGTTACTGGTTGGCTGCAGCTCCAGAATCCGCAAATCGGTAAAATCTGCAATAAATCCAACCGAATAATTAATGATATATTCGATTGCTTTTGCTTTACTTACATTTTCAGGGATCCGGTTCTCCTCCGGAAGCAGCACATTTTCAGACCGGATCAGATTCAATACCTCTGAAAATCCGCTTTCTGCGCTTCCTCCGTCAATACTCTCAGGAAAATCCCGGTTTACCAGCGGCGTACCGCTGTTTACCACATACACATTCCGGTTCACATAATGATTGCCGTTATCGGAACGGTTCGGGTAATTGGAATTTTCCAGATTCTCAAACAGCCAGTCCGGCCTCGTCCGGGCATCCTTCACGTAGTTTTCCAGATCCTCCTTCATGAGCATCTTTGCAAGCCCCTGATAGTCCAGCTTACTGTATTGATCATTCGTAACCGCATTATAATCCACGATCACCGGAAGCAGCTCAACTGCCGCCCGGTACACCAGTGCATACGCATTCTGTCTGGTAAGTCCTTTGATTACCTCATTTCCATTCTCCGTAACCTTCTGCGTATCCGACGTGAGATATTGGAGCTTTACTTTCGTACTTTCCTGATTGATGAAGGGTGCAGTTCCACTCTCCAGATAGACGAGATCTGCCTGCTTAATCATATCCTGCGTCAGGAGATCCGCCCGGATTGTACGAACCTCTATCTTAAAGTTTTCATTTGCATTATCTCCACCCGAAAGTGCATGGAACACATATTGCTTCAGCCAGTCACAGCCACCATTAAACCGGAAATAGGTCGGCGCATTCCGTACCTCCATCCATACCGGTGCCTGTTTCTTCTTATCTGCATCGCTTAAGTCCGCCTCATCCGTCAGCTTATAATCTCCTGCTCCCGGTCCAACATAAAGAAATACCTTATCGGTCTTCACCGGCGTTGCAGACAGCAAAGCCACAGATACAGCAGCCGGAGAAGTACCGGCAGAAGCCGAGGCACTTGCGGCTGCGTCTGCTGATGCGGAAGGACTTGCACTTGCCGCAGCAGAAGCTCCACTCTTCCCATATACATCATAGGGACGATTACCGCTGTCCAAAAGAAATTCCTTCTCACTTCCCGGAATCACTTCATAAACAGTTCTTGAATCCTTTTCTGTAAGATCTGTTACATACTGAAAGGTAACAACATAATAGGCGGTTCCGGTTGTAGATACCGGATTTCCATTTACAGTGCTTTGATCATTACCAGTGCTATTACCATTGCCATTGCCTGTACTATCATCATTGCCTGTATGACCCTCATCCATCTGCTGATCACCCTGATTTCCATCTCCGGAATATCCCGGATCAGCTGATGATGAAGTCACCGGAACTGCACTGGGCGTTGGTGTGGTGGTCTGCTTTATTTCACTATAATAAACAGAAGGAATCATTATGGCATGATTCACTTTGTTGCTGACTGTTGTGGTCGTTACCGATAAATCAGAATTGCCAACCACCTTTGGAGTTGCAGATGGCGTTGCTGAAGGTGTTGCAGATGGTGTCACCGTACTGTCCTTTGAAGGAGACGTGCTTTCACTTTTCTTAGGCGATGTCGTTGTCACCGGATCTGCTGTGGAGGCAGATCCACTTCCTGCTGAAGGGGTCGCTTTCGGAGTACTTAACGCCCCTGTTTTATCCGAATCTGTATTGTCTGAACCTGTATTTCCTGAAGCTGTGTCATCTGAAGCTGTGTCCTTTGATGAATTCTGTGAATTCTGATTATTATAGTATTCACTTAAGGAAATATTGCTGCCTGTTGAAAACAGGGAAGCTATTGTTCCGGCATAGACATAATTCGATTTGTCATCCATATAATACAGACTGGTAGAGGATTTATAGGTACCCTTATCAACATCCTCCTGCGTAATTACATTGGTTTTCTCCGGCACGTATCCCTTTGTCAGACCGGTTGATCCGGATCCGTTTAATGCTTTGAACTGTACCTGATACGTTCCTTTATCCGGATCAAACTGATAAGCAGACTGTGATGCTTCTCCGGAGCCTTCGTCCTCACTCCAGTCTCCTACCTTAATATAATCATAGCCTGTTTTATCCGGTGTTGTTGCTGTCGGATCGTTCGGATCGGGCTCTACATACTTCTTAAAATAGCCCTTCATCAATCCGCTGTGTGCCGTATCCCCTTTCTTCTTATCATCATCCGGAAGTGTCATGGTATCAATCAATAACTGCCATCCATTGGCGTTCTGTGTGTTCAGATCCTTACGTGTATTCCCACTTCCATAAGCTTCTTCATACTGGAAAAGAGCTTCACCATTATCGGTTCCGTACTTCCAGATCTCATTTACCAGTGCAGCACGCTTCTCATATGTGGAAAGGTCTGCAGAATGATTATTCAAAAGATCCTCATAAATCCGCATATAATCCGCTGCCATAGGGGATTGTCCATTCGAGAGATACCCCAGGGTGCCGGTACTGATCTCATAAGAGGTATCCGCATCCCATGCATAGGTTGCATAGCTGGGTACCACATCCAGAATCACGAACGGTTTGTCATCACCGGTATGACCTTCCACAACCTGCTTTGTTCCGGTAAAGGACTCCTTCGCATACGTTTCCATCGGTTCCATATGATGGAAGACTCCTACGGTGCCAAGTGCAGCCACCAGAACAGAAGAAGTAAAGATCATTCCTATCTTTTTATTCACTTTTCTTTTTCGAATATTACGCCTTTTCATCTTTGTGCACTCTTTCCATCTCTATTCTGTGGCATGCTCCATCTGTGATCATGCTTTAGTTCCCTGACAGCTTCCAACATTTCAATGTACTGTCATATTGGTATTTTCCATAGCAGGAATTACCGCCATTATCCCAGATCTCAATCATATCGATTCCATTGCTCTGCTGACGCTTCAATTTACATGATAGTTGTTTCCGTGTATTTCCTGTTACATCACCATCCTGATAAAATGCCAGATCACGCCATACTTCATTACTATTACCATTCCAGTAATTGGAATCTGACACTTCCGGTATAAAGGTTCGGTAAACCTGCCCATCCAGATTCATATTAAGATTTGCTGTTGTATCTACATATGCCTGGGCATCCTTGATTCTTGACCACTTCGCCATTCCGGACTCCCACTGATACTTTCCATAAATCCTGCGGATCGTCCAGAAATTGTCCTTCGTCTCTTCTCCTTCAGCCAATGTTAACGTATAGGTTTTTGTATTTTTATCGTATTCGCAATAGATTCTGGCGCAGTTTATTCCCTCTGTGGAGCCATTCAGTAAGTTTGTTTTCTCATAGCCGTTTATATACTGTCCTTCTTTATACTGCTGCTCTTCCTTTTCCTTCTCAAACGGGAAATTATCCTGCGTAGGAAGCGGATAATACGTCAGATATTCCTTTCCGTTCCTGCTAAATAAAAGTGTTCCATTATTACTTTCTTTTGCTTCCGACTGTCTTTCCCATTTCTTTCCGTTTACACCACATCGATAAACACCAAGGGAAATCGTGATCTTTAACGTATTGTCTCTCGTCTGTTCAATATACGGCTCCACTTCATAAGCATTGCTTTCCGGAACATAACGATAATTAACTCCACTAATAGTAATCGATGTGAGGTTATTCGCTCCTTCGGCAATTGCTCGGAAATACATTCCCCATGAAATATTGGTTTGCTGCCAGTCTGTCTTATCCAAGTTGGGGAACCGCCAATCCGTTTTCATTTCTCCCGGCAACGGAAAGCATACTCCGCCCTTAAATGTAGAACTGTCCACATCCATGGTTGTCTCTGCAGAGATGGTAACATGAATCGTACTGTTCGAAGATTCATAATATATTGTTCCCCGGTTTGATGTATCATAGTTCTGTGATCCAACCAGATTCAACGTTGTTTCCGGACTTCTTGTATACTGGAATCCTGGAACAATATGGTAAGTTCCACTCGTTGCAAGCTGCTGCTTATCCTTGATATTTAACACCGGACTATGCGAGTTCTGGGATAACGATACATACTTATTATCCAGTTCGGTAGAGATATACTGCTTGGAATCTGCATCAAACGTTCTGATCTTCGTCCATTGGGACTGATCATTTTCCTCGCCCACATAAAGACTGTAGGTCATGTTGTTCATAACGCGTTTGCTGATACTGATATTCAGGCTGGAATCCTGTGTCTCATCAAAATTCAGGTCTCCAAGAACGGCATTCCATGAATCTGATAACAAATTGTAATCATCACAGACAATATTTTCATCCACATAACGCTTCTTGTTATAAGTAAATGCAACCTTCGGCGGTTCCAGTGTCGCATAATATACTTCGCTGTACTGGAACACATCTCCCTCATAGCCATAAGGCGCCTTACTGGATACATGATTAATGTATTCATTCCAGATCACACCATCAGGCTCCGGACCAATATATCCTCCTTTTTCCTGCCATTCCTTATAATGCTCCTTGGATACGGCTTCCAATGCCTGCATGTAGAAGGTATATGTCTTCGTCAGATCCAAGTTAAAGCATTCCGGTTCAACCCAGATATTCCACCCAGTATTATGATAAGCTACGATCTGATCCGATTCCTCACCGGAATTATCTACAATCCGGATACAGATTACATGATGGTCAATAGTTGTCGTAAAGCCGGCTAACAGCTCATCCATTTTTATCTTATCACCATATTGTAGCTGTCCGCCTGTTGGCTTCGCCGGATTCTTCTTCTCCACAACCTTCAAGGTAATCTCGCCCTGTACCGGCCCGTATGGACGTCGGCTGGACAGGTCAGAGACTGCCCGAATGGTAATCGTAGACCCCACCGCTGCATCTGCCTTGATCTGAATGGTAGCTGTTTCATGGTCAGAGTCCTGAATGCCATTCTGTAACGAAGCGGAACCGGACACAACCGTCCAACCGGTCAGGTATCTATCTCCTGTCGGATCCTCTCCACAGGAATCACACTTGTTTCCCAGCTTCACACCGTCTACCGTACCGACAAGAACCACGGTACTTCCCTGCATAACCTCCAATTTCCCCGGAATATTGTCATTGGGATTAAACAATTCCTCACTCTTTTTATTCAAGGTCACTTTGGTTACACGTTTCACATAAACTGTAATCGTTGTCTCTGCCTGCTTCTTGCTTTCTTCATCAATTGCTTCCGTAGTTACCTTCACATCAAAGCTCTTAAGTCGTTCTTCACTATCAATCTGAAGTATCCCATCTCTGTTTGGGGATAGCATCTTTGTTCCCTCTGATACTTCCCCTTCAATTTTCCAAGTAACGTTCTTGTTTAAAAGGTTTGTTCCGGTTACCTTCGGGGTAGAGAAATGGAAGGTTTCTCCTGGTTCCAACACTACGACCGGCTCCTTCACCTTGATATTTACGCGGACGCGCTTATCCAAAGGCTCAATATCAGCATTATTAATCACTACCTTATTCCGGACGGTAATGTTGTTTGCCATTTCAAATTTACGGGTTCCGGTCTGAAAGTTCAGTTTGAGCTTTACCACACGGCGTTCCTCTACCTGACTTAGATCCACCTGAAATTCTGTTACATTTTCAGCCAGAAGTACACAATCGACCTCTCCCGGCATCGGGAAGCTTCCACCTGCATCTGCCATAGAAAAATACAGGTTCTCATCTGATTTCTGCCAGTAGAACATATAATTATGAAGCTCTGTAGAAGAATCTTCTGCCGGTGTGCCCGGATCCGCATAGGCAGAAGGCTCCTCTGTGCCTTCTCCACTTGCCGGAGTCACTGTATTATAAACAATCAGCGCCTTTTTCTCCGGTGTAAAGGTGAATTCGGAGTCCTTCAATGCCTTAACCGGCTGGTTGGACTCATCGTAACCCACATAATTAATGCTTTGTGTTGCATCAATAATCACATCCGACATCTGATTTAAGGCAAGCTGTGCCTCCTGCTGCACACTGATGTCGTTATTGCCGTTTGCATAATTTCTGGACGTAATGATGATAAAGCTGCACACTGCACCTGTCACAATAACCAGTATGGCAATTGCAATAATCAGTTCCACTAAGGAAAATCCACTATTCTGTTGCTGAATCCGTAATTTTTTCCCCATATACTTCTCCATTTAACATTTATCCAGACAATAATCGCCTGCGATCTCTGCACTATTCCCTAAAATCAGCTTGTTGTCCGGTTCACAGCAATCTTTCCCGTAAGCTTAATAAAATCCAGCTTATAATCACGGCTCCCTCCCTGAATTCTCATCTTTAATGGAGCATCCTTAAAGGAACCGGAGGAACGATCGAATTCAATACGAATTCCGGCAGCTGCTCCTGTCGGGAGTTCCAAATCGGGAGTTCCGGAAGCATCCATATATGTTACAGACACACGATTTCCCCCTATCTTCTGTGGTTCCTCGGTAATCTCCTCAAGCTCACCTACCGTCCCGCCTTCCTTCTGCTCCATAATATGAAGCTGACTGTAGATACGACCATTCTCCCCCCGGTAAACGATCAGCCATGCCTGTGCCTTCCCCATTGTTGTCACCTTGCAGTCCGCAATCGCACGCTGCAGATCGTTGGAGCATGCCTTGGCATTCGCACTGAACACCATGGAAACGGACAGAACGACTGTACCAATCAATGCCGCAATAATTGCAATGACAATAATCAGCTCTACCAAAGAAAAACCACTGTTATTTTTTGCTAATTTTTTCTTATCTTCTGCCATTTCTGCCTGTTCCTGTTTATTTCCATCACTGTCTGTTCTTAATTCCTGTATTGATTCTATGACTCTCTCTATGTTTCCGTCATTTCACTTCTGACAATTCCACTACTTCTTTTTATCCTATACAAGGAAGAACTTACTCTCTTCTCTTAGACAGGATTGCTGCTTTATCGTTTCTCCCAGTTCACGTAGCGGACGATCCCGGTATAATCAATATTCAGATTCCCGGCATCATCGGTCGGCGCTTCCTGTGCTCCATCCGCAAGACTGGTTTCCCCGTTTACGAAGAACGCCATGGGGGTTATGGTATCTCCCTCTGCTCCGGTTGTCGCATTTAATACCTTATACAATTCCATCTTATTCCGTTTGAGAGAAGATGCACCATTCGTGATTGCACCTTTAATCGTGATTGTTCCCTTTGCAATAGCAAGACCTGTAAAGTTCCGGTCGATCGTAATATCTCCCAGCGAAACAATCAGACGAACTTTGGATGCTCCACCCGTTGCCGAAGAAAGTGTATAATTACCGGTAGTGATAATTCCCTTTAATCCGTCCTCTGTCGTGAATTCCATCGTTCCTCCGGTTCCGTTATTCACCAGATATTCCTGTATGGTATCGACATGATCCGTTCCATCTGCCTGCTTCGTTGTGATCTTATCCTTAATCACACTGTCAAAAACATTCCGGAACGTACTTGCCGAAGCTCCATCCTCACTTAAATTTGTTGTCAGTCCCTTATAAACATTGGCAATCTCTCCGGACTTCTGGAAAACTTCAGCAGGTGTCATTGTATTCGTTGTTGTATTCGTACTTGCAAGAAGGCTTACTCCACTCTGGCTCAAAGCATCCGATACCAGTGCATTACCGAGAATCGTATAGGAGTTCTGTGCAGAAGTATAATCTCCCAACAGGATTCCTCCTGTTGCATATTTTTTGAAATAATGATCTATGGATTCCTTATTGCTTCCATTCAGATAATAGGTCTGATAGTACTTTGCAGCATTGTCTGCATCCATCACCAGATAATAATAGGTCAGGGATTTACTTTCTGTACCACCGCCCACATACTGCGTGCTGACCTTTCGGATATGATCCATGTCTGCAACGCCAAAGAATGCAAGACTTTGTCCACCGAGTCTGCCTACCGGACGTGTGAAATCCACTTCCTTAAAATCAGTTCCATATTGATCCTTATAAGCCTGCATCTTTGTTGCCTGATCCTGTGTCAGCGGATTCTGCCCGATGATCGTTTCTCCATTATAGATACCCAGGCATTCGGTCGGAACAAGGTATGCGATCTGTCCGCCTTTTACGGTGATGGACTCGCCCATCAGAACTGCCTTTTCATTCTTCTTACCTGCATCCTCTACTGCCGCTGCTGCATTCTGATCCAGTTCTTCCTTCGTGGTATTCGTTCCGATATAGGCTCGGCCTGCCAGCATCAGCGTATTCACACCGCTCATATCCACGGTAGAATTCTGTCCGTTGATGATAATGGCACTGCTGTTTTCCTGATCCGTCGGATCTCCTTCAAGTCCGGTTGCCGTAGAGGTTCCATATCCATAATATTCTTTCGTCAGGGTTGCCTTGCTTCCGCTTCCGGAAAGGGTCAGGTCATTTGCAATATAAGTCTTACTATCTAAGCTGATCGTTCCGCTCTGCAGATCAAGGTTCTTCGCATAAACGCTGCTTCCGGTCTCCTTCGCATCACGTACAATGAAGCCTGCACCCGGTCCAACCACGTCAATTTCACCCTTTGAAATTACATATCGTCCGTTATTAATAGCCAGGCTGCTTGCCGGATTAATGATAATACCACCTTTTCCCTTATCATCTGTTCCTGCATAGATGCTTCCATCCCCGGTCACCTGTCCGCTTCCCTGTGTCAGGCTGATTCCCTGATTTCCGATCAGGAGATAATCATACAGATCATCAATAGAAGAACTTGACTTCGTAAATACAATCTGAGGAACATCCAAACACAGATCAGTACTTACAATTGACAATCGGTCACCATCCATATAGGAAACAAACACATTCCGAAGAATTAAGCTATTTCCATTCACAAGTTCCATAACCGGAGCCTTGGCCTTCGATGCATCTGTTTCATCCGTACCGTTATTCCAGGCGGATTCATTTACATTCTTCCAAATTTCTGAATCAACATAATTCCTTAATGTATCCCGATTATAATATCCGTCACCTTTTTCCTTATTCTTAAGTTGTTTCACCAGTGTATCCAGATACATAGAAGCAAAAGAACTGTAATGATTGGCCTCGCTTTGAATTCCATCATCATCCTGATCCCACCTGGACAATGTTTCCTTATAAGCTATTGCCACTGCATCTGAACTTTCTTTCTGCAAACCTGCCAGAATCTGCTCCATGACTGTTTCTGCAGAATAAAAGCTGTTCTTGTTCCGGATGTCATTTACTTTAATTTTATAATTGATATAAGACATCCACAGCAGCGTTGTTGCCAGAATCCCAATCATCGCCATCGCAATAATGACAATGACAATCGAAGAACCGCTGTTGCGCTTCTTTCGATTCCATAATTCCATCTGCAGTTGTTGAAATGGTTGTCTTATCATGGTTCTCTCTCTTAACTGTCTGAATTACTCTTTCTACAGGTGACTTTTAGTGGTTCTTCGTTCCATCAAAGGTTACTTTTCGCATATCAGCCGGAAAGCCGGTATCTGCTGCCCCCTGCTCATAAACCTCAACGATAATATCATAGATAAACTCGGTTATTGCGTCGTTGTCTCCATCTGCACCATGCTCTTTATCCCGAATACCGCCAAGATCAAAAATATCTAACTTATTAACCATCGTCGCACCATTCTGTTGGTAAGTTACCTGTCCTGGCACTTTTGCATTTCCATGAATGCTCTCTAAAAATGTATCATTTACTATATTAGTACCCAAATTTGTACGGATCGTAAAATGATCTTTAGAAGGATCCTCAATATTTACTACTGCTTTGTATGCATTCTCAGCCGCATTCAATTCAGAATCCGACATTGTTTCATCTACTTGTTTTGCTATGTACAAATTTAATGCTTTTGACTGCTTACACTCAAAAACTATCTTATCTGATTCTGCACCATATAAGGGATAGTAAAACAGATAAAAATTATTTCCTTCAAAATTGCCGCAGGGATTAGGATCTCCTGCACTCGGATAAGAATATGTATAACTCTTTCCTCCATACGAAAACTCATACATATAATAAATTGTTGCATTAGTTTTGGTTATGGTATTTCCCTCGTCATCTGTAAATGTTCCATCATCATATAATTTAATATTGATAGTTCTTTTATATGATAGCCCAACTATATTAAAATCTTGTGCTGTCTTTGGAATACCTAAGTTATTTGGATCCTGAATTTCCTTAAGTATTTCCTCATGCATACTATCAATCCACTGTTTTTTCTGTGTATATCCAGAGTTTTTCTCAGTACTTGTGACCTTCGCCACATCACTGGTATTTAAAAAGGAATTGTGCTTCGTTGGTGTAGTACCTTCCACATATCCGGTTGCATCTACGGAAATCAGCACATCAAACCTGCTGTTTTCCAATTTCGCATTTTTAAGAACAAAGTAATACTTGCCGGGTTTGGCTTTTGAGGAATCATCCGGATCGGGACCATTTTCGTCAATTTCCCTTTTCACATCTTCTTTATAGGTACAGTCTCCTGCAATGACAGAGGTATTCAGCATCTCAAAGTCTTCCACACCGTTAAACTGATCCTGAATCTCATCGATATGATATGCCTTCAGCCCCTCTACAATATCCTGTGCAAGTACGGTTGCCCGCAGAGTGATCCGGGACTTGCCATTGATTCTGGCGGAAGTCACGAACATATGTAGCATGGGAATCGTAATGATTGCCAGAATCGTAACGGCAATCAGAAGCTCCAGCAGGGAAAAGCCCGCGTTCTTATTCAGTTGTTGAACTTTTACCTTTTGCTTCATGCGTATCCTCTGTCCTGCTTATTCTGTTCAGGTTCTCTATGCAGACTGTTCTTTTCTTCGGCGGCTTCTTCCGGCTCCTTCTTCCTGACGGGTATCCGTAATCAGACCGCAGCTACATATCCTCACCGTTATCCTCTTCTACCTCTTCCTCATCCACATGAATACCCGTTGCATCCTCTGCAAGTCCTGCAACATCTGCTTCATAAGGCATTGTGATGGAACCGAACGGATTATCCGTTCCGGTAATGACCGAAGAGAAGTCCGGCTGTACATAGGTCTTGTCTTCCTGTCCGGTAATAAAATACATATTTAAGTTTGCCACGCAGGTAAGTAAGCCTGTCATTTCGTCATAAGAAGCGGTGATCCCGACGATCTTCGTACGGTTTGTCTGCAGAGCCACGGTCTTCACATAGCGCTTCAGGGCCTCGTAGCTTGAAACAAACTGCATGGAAACCGGATTCCGGTAAAGTCCAAGCTGTATCGTTTCTCCCGTATCGACCGGTTCTGCCTCTTCGGATTCCTGCGTATAAAGCTCGAAGTCCACCGGTTCTGTTTCATCCATGGTAAGCGTAGTCACGATCATCGGAGATAATAATTCCTCCGTTAACGTCAAGACAATAGCATCCTCTTCCTTTAACTCCACGGGAAACATCTGCAAAATACTGTCCATCTCGGTTGCCATTTCCTGAGTCTTAGACACATAAGTGTCCTTGTTATCCATCTTGCTTTGCAGATCTGCAATTTCTATTTCCAGAGAGCGGCTCTCTGCCTTTAAGGCATCCACCTTTTCCATGGTCGGCTGATAAACCCACAGGAATGCACAGAGGAAAGCGAGGACTCCCAAAAATCCAATGATTAAATAAATATCTTTCTTTGATACCTTCATCGTTCTTCTCCTTTACTCTGCTTTCGCCACTTCGTGGTTTTCCGTATCTTCCAGATTCTGCTGCATCGCTTCTTCATCGGTCATCTCATCCTCCGGAGCTTCGTCCATATCCCGGTAGGATCCGACAATTGTAAAGTTATAGGAAAGCACGGTATCCTCGCCATCCACATCTGCGGTAATCGAAGATACTGACACCGTATCGGGAAGGAGGGAATCAAAGGTACGGAACTGTTCAATCATCGATGCTGCCTCCGTCTTCGAAGATACCGACATGTTGATTGTTACCGTCTCCGCATCACTGGTAAAGGAAGTGATTACTCCGTTACTTGGCATCTTGCGTTCCAGTTCTTCCATAAACGCATATAAGTCATCGTTCCGGTTGCGGGTGGCATCATGCATGGCCGTCAACCGGCCGTAAGCTGTTTTGGTACTCACATAATTATCATAAATCGGCTTGATTTCCTGTAAACCTGCCATCTGCTCCTGCAGTGCCCGGTTCTCTGCCTTTGCTGCGACATAGGTAATGGCAGAAGCTACACTCAGAATTACAGCCCCCAGTATGCCGAATGCAAAGACCGCAGCAGCAATCAGAATTCCGTTCACCTTGCCCTTACTCTTCGTATCTCCGGTCTTACCGCCTTTGCCCTTTTCATTATCGGCTTTAAAGCCAAGCGGTGCTGCTGTGGCACCCACGCAGGCAACATATTCACCGAAAAACTTACCTTCAAAGCTCTTTTCCAGGTTCCAGCCCTCTGCCTGACGTAAAATTTCAATCGGATAATCCAGCTGCTGGGCCAAAAGTCTGTGAATGCCCTTCATATTTGCACCAAGACCGGTTAAGAGAATCTTCTCAATCGGGGTATTGGCATTATGGGAAACATAGTAATCCACAACACGGGAAACCGCACCAACCAGCGGAACCAGTACATCTGTCATGGATTCGCAGAATTCCTGTTCTTTGGACTTTTCTTCTTCACTGCCCTCAGTCTCTTCGGAACCATCGTTCAGCACCACAAAGGACTTCCTGGACAAAAGCTCCATCGCCTGTTCCGGCGTCTCAATCCGGTTCTTCAAAGGAAGGTTATAGGTCAGCTCCAATGCTTCCTGCACACCGTAGGAAACGCTTCGGATAAAGGAAATCACCGACTGATTCACAACCAGCACCATGGTTGCACCCTCTTCGATCTTTACGATCATCTGCGCTTTCTGTGCACACTCATCCTTTACGACCTGATAAATACTGTTTCCGGCATAGTCAAGAGCTGCAAGCTCCAGCTTCAGTGCCCTGGCAAGCTGCTGATAACCATCGAGAAGTGCCTGTGGCGCTGCCAGAACCAGAAGCTTATACTGCTGCCCGGACTTCGGATTTCCGGTCACACCAAGCATGCTGTACGCAAGCTGATACTGGCTTAAGTCCACCGGGAAATAGTCCGACGCATTGGCATTTACAACATCCATGATCCGGTTTTCTTTCACAAAAGGAATCGTAACCTCACGGCTGGCGATCTTGGTCGAAGTCAGGGTAAACACCACCTGCTTCGATTTCATCTTATACTCGGCAAGAGCTTCCCTCAAATCCGCCACAAAGGTTTCATTTAAATTCAAAATACCGTCATTAATCATTCCCTCCGGAGTCGGTAGGGAAAAATACCCGTACACCTTATGGGTTTTTGATTTATAGTCAACCTCACATACTCTTGTCAGTGAATATCCGATTTCTATACTGATTACTTTACCAGCCACGAATCGTTTCCTCCTTTGTCCCGAAAAAATGATGTTATATATAAGAAACCTGCCGGGATTACCAAGCAGGTAAAATATTCGCTCTTAAGGTTAAAAACCCAGTAGTCCCATGTACCACTGAATCATGGTATTTCCCCACAAAACTGCAAGAAGTACTCCCAACGAAAGGTATGGTCCCATCGCCAGAACCCGGTCGGCGCCAAATGCCTTCATCCGGATAATATGAATGACTGATCCTAAAATGCATCCTAAAAAGAATGCCAGCAAAACCAGCTTCCAGCCAAGCACCAGTCCGCAGACGGCCATGAGCTTCACATCGCCTCCACCGATTGCTCTTCCTTTGGAGGCATAATACAGAATGGCGAGCACAACGCTCACACTTAGGAATCCGATCACGTAGTCCAACACACAGGTAAAGTCTGTTGCTACGCGGACGATTCCGAGAATCAGAATAAAAATATTGATTCCAAGGGGAATCTCAAAGGTTCTGAAATCAATGACACTGATTACCAGAAGTGCAGAAGCCAGCAGGCAATATAATATAGAAGTAATTGTCATTCCATGAATCCACACGATCATTACATAAAGAATGCCGTTCGCTGCTTCAATCAGCGGATACTGTACGGATAGCTTCGCATGGCATTTCCGGCATCTGCCCCGCAGAAAGAGGTAACTGAATACCGGAAACATGTCATACCACTTGAGCTGATAACCACAGGACATACAGTGTGACCGTGTTTTCACGATATCTTCATGCTTCGGTATGCGGTAAATGCAGACATTTAAAAAACTGCCGATCACGATTCCGAAAAGAAATATGAAGATGTAAAAAATAATTTCTGCGAGCATAGGGAATATCCTTATCCATAAATGTTGATGGTATTAAATCTTCTTAATTTTATAATTCTCCTGCGGCATATGCCGCAGGAGTCCTTGTGGCACTTCCATCCATTCTGATCACAGAATCGCAGCTCTCGCTTCATAAAGGTCGTAGGGTACACGAGCGATCAAGGGATCGTCGAAACCGACGACCTTAAGGCTCTGCTGTGACGAGAGGGGGAAGGAAGTTTTTTGTTTTGAGTGTCCATATCGGATGTAGGATTTGGTCACATGGGATGTGGACAGGGGAAGTTATTAAAGCAATTTATGAACCTGCTCCTGAAGGAGTTGTGGTATTACCAGCCATCTTATCAGAAAGTGCAGTATTATCTGTTCCAGAACCATCTTTGCTTGTATAAGAATGATAAGTAAACTCTATATTTCCACCTTCTTTTACATCACCCTCGATCTGATATGAAGCCCATGTTGTCTTACTCTTACATTTCAATTCTGATGAGGAAATCTTAGCTTCACTCAAAGCGTCTTGTGCTGCAGCTGCATTTGCAGTTGTTCCACCAAATGCAACAACATCACCTGTCTTAACTGTAATTGTAACCTTCCCTTTCTCGAAGGTTTTTGAGGCCTCTGGATCAGCTGCATAAACCTGAAGTGCAGTTACAACTGTTGTTGCATTCTGCATATCTGTTGAGTTTCTGGATCTCTCAACATACTTTAAGTACTGTGGAGCAAGAACTACAACGAGTACCGCCATAATCGCAATAACGATGATTAACTCAACAAGTGAAAAACCTTTGTCATTCATTTTTTCCTTTTTCATGAAAATTCTCCTTTGTTTGTTGTTTTTTATTTAAAAATGACTGTCCCTACGTCGCAGTCACTTTTATTCAATTTGTATGTATTATCGGAAATTTCGCAAATTGTTTACATTTTTACATTTCTTCCACTCATGTTGCCAGCACAGAGTATCTGTGGAACACTCTGATACCAGCTTCCCACAACATTCATAAGGCTTAACTGTTCATACTTGTAATTACAGCTTCGCTGCGCCCCACTAACATTCATAAGGCACGGTTGCTTCGCAACCTCCCGCCGTTTCACGGCTCAGCCTTATTTCATGTGGAGGCGCTCCGTTCATATCCTTCGAAACAGCAGGATCTGTGTGCAAGCCCCCATCCTGCTGTTTCTCGTCTATGACGAAGCTGGTAATTACAAGTTGTCAAGTGCCGCATACATATTGACCATGGGAAGCATGACGGCGGCAAGAAGGATGCCGACGATGCCGGCGAGGATGATGATAATCATCGGTTCCATGGCGGCCATTAAGGATTGAACGGCCATTTCAACTTCTTCTTCGTAATAGTCAGCCAGTCTGTTCAGCATTTCTTCTGTGGAGCCGGCTTCTTCACCGATTCGTACCATATGATATACCATCGGTGGGAAGAGTCCGCAGGTCTGTAATGGCTGGGATAAAGGGACACCGACCAGAAGCTGCTCAAGCGCATCCTTTAAGGCTTCCTTATACCAGATATTTCCCATGGTATCCGCTACAATATCCACTGCTTCCGTGAGTGGAACACCTGCGGTAAGCAGCGTGCTTAAGGTGCGGGCCATCTGGGAAGAAGCACTCTTTATTACCAGGTTTTTCGTCATTGGAAATTTGAGTGCCAGTTTTCCTAAAACATGCTTGCCGGATAAGGTCTTTTTCCACATATGAAAGGCTGCTGCAATCGCAATTACTACCGGAACGATAATAAACCAGCAGTTTTTAATAAAATTGCTGAGTCCTACAACGGCAAGTGTAATTGCAGGAAGCTCGGCATCAAGCTCTTCAAACATATCCGTATATCGTGGAATAACGAACACCAACATGACTACAACAACGCCTACGGCTACGCAGGCAACCACAATCGGGTAGATCATGGCTTTCTTAACCAAGGCCTGTGTCTTCGCGGACTTTTCAAACTGAATTGCCATACGTTCCATGGAGATTTCCAGACTGCCGGATGCCTCTCCGGCTCTCGCCATCTGAATCAAAAGCTCCGGAAATGCCCTGGGATGCTTTGCCATGGAATCTGCGAAGCTCTCCCCCTTTTCCACATCGGCACGGACTGCCATGAGGGATTTCTGTAAAAGCTTATTCTCTGTCTGCTCTGCCAACATATTCAGAGCTTCAATGATGCTGACACCGGCACGCACGATGCTGGCAAACTGCCGGCAGAATACGGCGAGATCTCTGGCTGCCGGCTTTTTATCAAAGCTGATGTTGATATCCCGTGTTAAGGTATTCTGCTGCTTTACCTCCAGAACGATGAGTCCCTGCTGCTTCAGATCTCTCGTTAAGGCTTCCTGTGTATCGGCGTCCCTGCTGCCTTTGATTTCTTTTCCTGTTTTATCTATCGCCACATAGCCCCAATTGGCCATTGTCGTTCCTCCCATTCTACAAGTCGAAAGATACTCTCATCATTTCCTGTACGGATGTCGTTCCATCCAGGACGAGCTCGGTCGCACTCATACGCAGGGTATGCATGCCGTCCTTCAGCGCCTGTGCTTTGATGGCTTCCACTTCTCCGCCTTTACTGATGATATGCCTCAGCTGCGGAGTCACTTCCATGATTTCATACACACCGATTCGTCCGCGAAAGCCTGTGCCGTCGCATTTTGCACAGCCGCATGGCTCATAAATTGTCAGATCTTCCTCCGGCTTACGCATCAGCATTTCAAGGTCTTCGGCATCGGCTTTCTTTGCTCTCTTACAATCCGGACAAAGGCGGCGCACCAGTCGCTGTGCAATAACACCAACCGTAGAGTCTGCAATCAGGTAAGGTTCAATTCCCATATCTACCAGACGGGTAATCGTGCTGGCTGCGGAGTTCGTATGCAGCGTAGATACCACAAGGTGACCTGTGATGGATGCCTGTACGGCAATGGATGCCGTCTCCTGATCACGGATTTCTCCGATCATAATGATGTCCGGATCCTGTCGCAGGATGGAACGCAATGCCGATGCAAAGGTCAGATCTGCTTTATTGTTGACCTGCACCTGGTTGATTCCGTCAATATTTGCTTCCACCGGATCTTCTACGGTGATGATGTTTACATCTTCTTTATTTAACTCACTAAGCGCGGTATAGAGCGTTGTAGACTTACCACTTCCGGTAGGTCCTGTCACAAGCAGAATGCCATGCGGATTTTTCAAAATATGGTCAAACCTCTGTAAGTCATGCGGCTTTAAGCCCAATTGGCTCTTTTCCCTCGATAAGGCGTTCTTGGAGGTAAGTCGCATAACGATCTTCTCGCCATATACCGTAGGCAGAATGGATACACGGATATCAAATTCGCGCCGGTCCACCACCTGCGTGATCCGGCCGTCCTGCGGCTTACGCTTCTCGGAAATATCCATGCCGCCAATGATCTTGATACGTGCAACCAGTGCCGGTAAAAGGCTGATGTTGTAGGTTGCCTTCTCATACAGGGCACCGTCAATACGGTAACGCACCCGGACCTGCTTCTCCATCGGTTCGATATGAATATCGGATGCACGCTGGCGTACAGCCTGTTCGATCATCGTTTTTACCAGCTGTACAATCGGGGAGTTGTTGATGTCGTCGCTATAGATATCCTCCTGCTCCGCCATCTGGCTCGTCTTTTCTTTTACGTACTCTTCGAGTGCGGAGTTTACCTCTGCCTGTCCGTAATAACGGTCGAGAGCCAGCATCACATCCCGCGGTGTTGCCACGACCGGCTCCACCTGCAGGTTCGTAATAATATTGATATCGTCCATGGCAGCCATGTTCATGGGATCTGACATTGCCACACGCAGAACATTCATCCCCGTCCTGGAATATTCAAACGGGATCATCGTATGCTTCTTTAAAATGTTCGGGGGTACCAGATTGAGGATTTCTTCATCAATGGAGATATCCTGCAGATCAACCATTTCGTAGCCCAGCTGGCTGCTCAATGCTTTCGCAATATTCTCTTCTGTGGTAATTCCTTCGTCAACAAGAGTTTCTCCCAATTTACGGCCAGAGCCCTTCTGCAGCTCAAGACCCTTCTGCAGCTGTTCAGCCGTTATAACGCCACTGTTCACCAGTACGTCACCCAGACGAAGTTTTTTTCTGTTAAAATCCATAGCGTATTCGTTCCCAGAGTAATTTATGATTTTCATATCCCAGCCGGCGGTATCTGACAGCCCACGGAGATCTATATTTAAGAATGTGTGACTAATGTACTATTGCCTACGGACAATATTCTACACTCTTCGACATGAGATTGCAACCCAAAACGGGCAGATATCTAAGAAAAAATAGGAAATTAGTATTACTTTTCAATCAGTTGATTTTCTGTCTGAAGCGCCTGCTTGTATTCCGCTTTGGTATACCCTGCTTTCATAATCATTTTAAAGTTAAATCCACGTTCTTTCATGCGTCGGATTGCTTCCATTCTTTCCTCGCGTTTTCCCTCTTTGTATTTCTCCCTCTGTAACATTTCAAATGTCATATACTCTGTCCTCCATTCCTCATGTTTTCTGGCTTTCCGGACTTCCTCATCAATTTTGGCAACCAGTTTTCCATGTATCCTGCGTCCTGCAACATAATCCAGGAAATCCCTTAATTCCGGAGTCAGCTTCGATGTATCTCCCTCGGCATTTAAGAATACCTTCATCGTTCCATCCTCAAGGCATAATCCTTCCACTTCACAGCACCGGTTCTCGAAGGTATACACACAGGCATTCTTTCCAAAGAGATCATAGGTACAAATAAAAATCACATAGGATTCCTTCAGTTCCTCATAATCTGCTCCGCGCTCAATCAGATTCAAATCAATCATTCCCTGATAATATCTCGATCTTTTCGGAAGATTCTTCTTACGGGCTGCCTGCATTTCCAGATCATATACGGTATGTCCATCTTCCAGATAGACATCCAGCCGCACTCCCTTTCCTTCCGCTGTCATTTCGATCTGCTTCTGCCAGTCGTGATATACTATTTTCCTGATCTTCTTTCCGAGAATCACTTCCAACAGTTCCTTACAAAGTGGTTCGTTATTATACAAAATCTTACAGAAAATGAAATCATCTGTAAAATCAAGCTCCTCATATCTTTTGCTCATTCATAATCCTTTCTCTGTGGTATCAGAGAAAGCTGAGGATTAATTATATTATACCTCACGGTATCGTATGCGTGCAACCATATTTTGTTTTATGGCATGCCGTTTATACATGATATAATCCGCCTCCATCAGATTTCTCTAATACATCTCTCTATCCTTTCACCATTCCATTATTTCACAAATTAATCTATTGAGTATTTATTAGTGTATCTAACCTCATTTTTAAAATTGCTGTAATGCAGTTGGTCCTTTCGCTGCAAAATAATTTCCGCTCACCTGTGTTGCAGTGCCTTCCATGCAAAGCTCCATTAGCATACACAGGATTTCCGGCGTGGCAACCGCAGCTTTGGTTTTCTTCTCATATGCAGTCCGGATTTCTTCCACGCTTTTCGGAAAAAAATCCAGTATTTCAAGGAGAATCTGCAGTCTATCATCCGTATTCCAGGCACCTTCCACATTCCCGATATTTTCCATGCTTCCGATAGCTTCCATGCTTCTGACATCTCCCATACTTCTGGTATCTTCCATACTTTTGGCATCTTCCATACTTCTGGTATCTTCTATGCTTCCGGCATCTTCCACATCTCTCATATTTCCTGTTTCCTTCTGGGGATTTTCCAACGGAAGTTCCATCTGTCCCGGTGAAAGATGCTGCAGTAAATCCTTCGGAGACACGGCAATAAGTGCTCCCTGCTGTAACAGTAGATTGCAGCCATCACTCAGCCGATCCGTCAGTCTCCCCGGAATGGCATAAACCTCCCTCCCCTGCTCCAACGCCATATCTACCGTAATAAAGGTGCCGCTTTTCTGCCTTGCTTCTACGACCAGAATCACATCGGCAAGACCCGACACAATCCGGTTTCGTTCCGGAAAAAGTCGTTTTATCGGTTCTGTCCCCGGTGGAAAGGTCGATAGAATTCCTCCCTGTTCCAGGATCTGCTCATACAATCTGCGCGAGGATTTCGGATAGCAGATATCTACGCCACAGCCCAGAACCGCATAGGTTCTGCCGCCGCCCTGCAATGCTGCTTCCTGTGAAATGCTGTCAATTCCTCTTGCCATGCCACTGATTACCGGTATTCCATGTGCCCCTAACTCCTTTGCAAAATTCTTTGCCACATAAATTCCATATTCCGAACATTCGCGTGCACCGATCATTGCTACCGCCGGCAGATTCTCCGGCGGCAGCTGCCCCAGCACATACAATGCATAAGGTGCTGACGGAATTTTACGCAGTCTCTGTGGATAGTCCTCATCCTCTGCAGTGAGGAAACGGATTCCTTTTTGCAGCAGTTCTTCATATTCCCGATTCAGGTCATAGGATCTCGTATACTCCGCTGCTTCGTCCATCCTTGTCTCCGTAAGCACTTCAAGAACCCCTTTGCTCCTTCTCCTCACCGCCCCATAAACCTCGAACGGAGTATGATACCGCCTTAAAAGCTCCCGGATCGTTCTGTTTCCGGCTTCCGGCATCCGGTGAAGCCAGTATTCATATTTCTTATTTTCCATATCTGATTCCTTTTCATTCTTGCTTTGTAGCTGTTCAGTACCTTCACAGTTACGATGCAAAATCCATTCCAAATCGGCTTCGCCGATGGGATTTTGCATTACTGAATCATTTTCTTACGGTCTTGGCAGTAAATGCCTCGACCTGTACTGAATAGTTATCTTTCTTTTTACTTATACTTACTTTCCGTTCCTGTCTTTCATTTAAACTTTTCGCTTTATGATTCTGCTCTTCATGATTCTTCTCTTCATGGTACTTTTATAATATGTTTTCCCTGTTTCATTCCTTAGTGCTCTCAAATTCCTGATTTATTTTCTGCCCATCACCTTGCCTGTATATCTTTCAACATTCCGGCTCCATATTCCGGTAGCTCATTGCCTCTGCCAGATGGGGCAGTCGGATTTCTTCGCTCCCCTCCAGATCCGCAATCGTCCGTGCCACCTTAAGCAGGTGGTGATACCCTCTTGCGCTCAACTGCATTTTCCTCGAAAGCCGTTCCGTATAGCTTTGCTCCTGCTTTCCGAGACAGCAATATTTTTCGCAATCTTTCATAGTTAAATCAGAATTAAATTTTATATCCGTTCCCTCATAACGGCTCTCCTGCAATTCTCGGGCACGATTTACCATCTCCCGCATTTCTGCACTGGATAATCCACTCTTTTTCTTCTGAAGCTGCCCTATTTCCACCTTTTCTGCTTCCAGGCACAAATCCATCCTGTCCAGTATCGGTCCCGACAGGCGGCTCCTGTATAGATGTCGTTCAAAGGGCGTACACTTACAGCGGTTGCGGTCCGGATAATAGCCGCACGGACAGGGATTCATTGCCCCGACCAGCATAAAATCCGCCGGATAAGTAAACGCCCCGGTACTTCTTGCAATGTGAATTTCCTTATCCTCTAATGGCTGCCGCAGCAGATCAATGGTCTGTCTTTGGAACTCCGGGAGCTCGTCCAGGAACAGCACACCGCGATGTGCCAGGCTGACAAGACCGGGCTGTGGAATCCTGCCTCCCCCTGCAAGTGCATGGATTGTAACAGAATGATGCGGATTTAAAAACGGTCGTTTTTTAATCAGATTCTGTCCCTTGGGAAGCCGTCCGGCAATGCTGTAGATGGAAGTCACCTCCATGCTTTCCTCAAAGCTCAGTTCCGGCAGGATCGACGGAATTCTCTTTGCAATCATCGTCTTACCGGCTCCGGGCGGCCCGACAATCAGCATATGGTGAAAACCGGCAGCTGCAATCAGGGCTCCCCGTTTCAGATTCTCCTGCCCGTGAACCTCTGCAAAGTCCAGTGCTTTTTCTTCCTGTCGATGGTCTCTTTTCTTCCATTCCCTTTGGGCTTCTGCCTCCTGTCTTCTCTGCTTAAGTTCCTCTTTAATCTGTTCTTCTTCCGTTAATTGCAGATAGTCACATGCTTCCTGAATGCTTCCTACACCTGCTACGCGGATTCCTTCTATTACGGAAGCCTCCGCATAATTATCCCTTGGCACAAGACACTGCTTTTTCCCCTGTCGAAAGGCCTCCCACACAAGTGGCAGAACTCCCTTCACTCCTTTAATCTCTCCGCTAAGTCCCAGTTCTCCAATCACGAACACATCCGCAAGCACTTTAGCATCCAGAATTTCTGTCGCTGTCAGGATTCCCAATGCGATCGCAAGATCAAAGCCGGTTCCGGATTTATGAATATCTGCCGGTGACAGATTTACAGAAATATGGGATGGTGGAATATCCATTCCTGAATTCTTAAGTGCAACCTTCACTCTCTCCTGTGATTCCCGCACTTCACTCCCCAGACTTCCCACCATAACAAGGCACGGCAAGCCCCTGGAGACATCCACCTCTACCTGGATCAGGTGGCTTTGGAGACCATAGATTGTCCCCGAACATATTGAACTAAACAAAGCTCCTCCCTTCTCCTTCTCTCCTCTGCTCTGCTTTGCTTTGTTCGCATTGACACTCAAATTATTGAATGATGCCGCGATATACGGTCTTAGAAAAATGAACTGCATGATATGATGTCATACGCTTAAATATCATGCTCTTAGATATCATGCTCTTAGATATCATGCTCTTAGATATCATGCTCTTAGATATCATGCTCTTAGATATCATGCTCTTAGATATCATGCT
>OGQO01000942.1_pt1 | contig 28704 bp, 19 predicted proteins | sample 1553241 | NCBI WGS metagenome assembly OGQO01 (sample SAMEA2579933, study PRJEB22360) | human gut metagenome | biome: human gut; feature: human-associated habitat; material: faeces | place: Denmark | collected 2008/2010
CAGATGATTACGATTTTGATTAACATACGTTAGTACATTTATCACCACACAAAGTTAATTTTTTTATATTGTAGATTAGATTCAACAGTCGGAGTTGTCGTGAGACACCTCCGATTTTTGTTTGTCCTGTCCGTCGGTTTTTCGCTTCATGCTCACACCTTGTTTGTGAGATACTTCCGCTATTTTTGTTATCATGCATCCTCCGTACCGTCGTCCTCGTTTTCCGTGCAAAATATACCATTTTGGGGCAAGCTGCTTGCCCAACATGGGTAAGGTGCTTTCTCAACAGGGGCAAGCTGCTTGCCCCACTTGGGCACGATTCCTGCTATATTTTTCTTACAAATTCCGGAAGGATGTGATATGTCCAAATTCCGTCTGATTTCCGTATTGAATATATATTTCTTGCCATTTAGTGAGGGTGAAAACTCACTCAAATCGTACCAGGTTATTATTTTACCGTCACTTATTCATCCACTTGGTTTTTATTTAGTACTTTTGCACTCGGTTATTTGATCATTACGTTTAGAAAATCAAGGATTGAGATGAACAAGGTTTTGTCATTTGTGAAGAAGTGGACCCTACTGTGTGCCATGCTGGTTGGCAGCGTGTTGTATCTGTTGTTCAGCGACGTTCCGCTGCTCCAGCCGATGGGCGATGTCATGGGTCCGGCGTTGGTGGAAATGGTACCATACGTCATTTTTGCCCTGTTGTATGTCACATTCTGCAAAATAGACATATCCAACCTGCGACCACGCGCTTGGCATTTCTGGTTGCAGTTTATTCGCACATCCATTTCCGCCTTCTTCGTACTCCTTATGATGTGTTTCGTTGAAGGCGATGTGAAACTCGTTCTTGAAGGATGTTTCATCTGCTTCATCTGTCCCACGGCAGCCTCAGCAGCCGTAGTGACAGAGAAATTAGGCGGCAGCATAGCCTCTCTCACGGTATATACGCTGATTGCCAATATCGTCACCAGCATCATCATCCCCCTGTTTTTCCCGATGGTGGAGAAGAGTGCCGACATCACCTTCCTCTTCGCCTTTGGCATGATAATGCGCAGGGTGGTAACGGTGTTGCTCCTGCCCCTCTGTCTTGTCCTGCTTACGAGGCGCTATCTGCCTAAAGTGGCAGGAGCCATAAAGCGCCGCAAGAACCTCGCTTTCTATATGTGGGCGTTCAATCTAAGCATCGTCACAGGTATGACCGTACACAATATCGTCGACGCCGAAGTGGGAGGCATCACCCTGTCGCTCCTTCTCATCCTGCCTCTGTTTGTATGTCTCGTGCAGTTTGCCATCGGCAAGTGGGTGGGCGGCTTCTTCGGCGACAGAGTAAGCGCCGGACAGGCTTTGGGCCAGAAGAACACCATCGTGGGCATCTGGCTCACCGTGACCTTCCTGAATCCCGTGGCTGCCGTAGCGCCCGGAGCCTATGTGTTGTGGCAGAATCTCGTGAATTCATGGCAACTCTGGTGTAAGGAGAAATACGGCTATCTCAAGTGGTGATGCGTCAGTGGAATAACCGTTTTTCGTGGCGTTTGTCATAAGGTTTGGCCTTCATCCATGCAATATTCTTTGGGACGGTAGATTTTATTATCAGACAGGCAGATGAGTCCGTTGGCAATCATGGCCAGAGATTAGTTTTGGCGTGACGCTCTAGTAATGGTGAAAGAATAACTTGATCAAATTTTGACCTGTATTTTTGTCGGTTTTGGAGTTTGGAAGAGGGAGCATAGCGGGCTATGTGACCGATGACAAATTTCAAAAACGGCAAAAATACAGAGCATAAGAATAGAAATCCTTATTTCCTCAAAATTGGTCAAGTTATTTTTTTACCATTACCTAAAACTCCTGAAAAATTTGCTCTTGTCAAAAACAAATCGTAACTTTACAACCTCAAACTAAAAATTGAATGATATGAAGAAGGCCATTGTTTCATTCGTTTTGTCTTTGATGTTCCCGTTGGTACTTTTCGCCGACGGTTACACCTCATTGTGGAAACAATACAATGAGGCCGAGACCAAGGATTTGCCAAAGACGCAGATCAAGATTCTGAACAATATAATCGCCCAGGCAAAAGCCGGCAAGAGCTATGGCAACCTGCTGAAAGCGGAGTTTGATAAAGTAGCGACTGCATTTGGCATTTCAGATGAATTGTTCCAGTCAGAACTGTCCGCCTTGAAGAAGGCTGCGGGCGAAGCCTCAGCAGTAGACCCCGCCTTGGCTGCGGTATACAACTGTGCCCTTGGCTGCAGCTATTCTCTTGTTGCTAAAAGTCACTACAAATCTGACAGCAAGAAACTCAGTCGCGAGTATTTCGACAAGGCACTTGCCGATCCCGAAATGCTTGCATCAAAGAAGGCGCTCGATTATGCACCGTTTGTGCGTGAAGGCGTCGACAGCGAGATATTCGGAAACGACCTGCTCAGTCTGGTAGGTTATTACTCAGAGCGTTATGCCCTTCTCAATGACTATTATAACAAGGCGGGCAACCGCAGGGCCTCGCTCGTCACCGCTCTTTGGATGCTCGAAAAGAGAGTCAAGGCCAATCCCGTGAAAAAGGTCATCAGGGGTAATACCTATCTGGCAAGCCTCGACTCCCTGGTGGCTCTCTATGGCGACCTGAAGGAATGTGGCGAGGTGGCTATCGCGAAATACGATTACATGGCAGACTGTCAGGATGTGACGCCGAAACAGAAAGTGGATTATATCATGTTTGCCAAGCAGAAATGGGCAGCTTGGAAAGGTATAAACCGACTTGAGCGATACTATGCGGAGATGGTGCGGCCGGGATTCGAAATGAATGTAGGAAACACCTATCTGCCGAACCATGAAGACACCCTGAGCATCGAGGCACGCAATCTGAAACATCTAACAGTAAGCCTTTACCGACTGGATACCAAGTCGTATCTCGACGACAGGACAAACAATTTCAACATAGACAAGGCAAAGAAACTCATCATCGCGAAGTCAAAGGTGGTGATTGACCTGCCGGTGGTTTACGAAAACGAATACGACATCAACAAACTCTATGCGAAGCTGCCTAAGCTGCAGCCGGGAATGTATTATGTGGTGGTAGAGGCAGACAACAAGAAGCTGAAACCGATAAATGCCGTTTTCACTGTCTCCGATGTTTTTGTTGGTAGTCTGCCATTGCCGGGCGACAAGGTGAGATATGCCATCATGAGCGCCACTACCGGACAGCCGCTTGCAGGCGCAAAACTGCAGTTGTGGCGCGACAACAAGGTGATTTCAACGCTGGCCGCTGATGAGAAAGGCGAAGTGGTGACGAACAGCCAGGAGCCATACTATGATTGCGTAAGAGCCTATACCGATACCGACAACTATATGATTGGCGAACGCGAGTGGAACAGGTTCAACTATTATGGCGACAAGATTCATCGCAGCGTGGTGTCACTCTTCACCGACCGTTCCATCTATCGTCCGGGACAGACAGTGCATGTGTCTGCCGTGGCATACAAGCAGGAAGGACTGCATTCATCAAAGGTGACGACCGGCGCCGAACTCAAATTCACCCTCTGTGACGCCAACAACAAAGTGCTGGCAGAAAAGAAGGCGACAACCGACGACTATGGCACGGCATCAGTAGACTTCAATCTGCCCGGCAGCAATGTCTTGAGCGGCAGGTTCTCGGTTAGATGCATGGGCAACGGCACGAGATATGCGGCATTCCGGGTGGAAGAATACAAGCGGCCTACCTTTGATGTGAAGTTCGACGAGGTGACCGACGAATACCACGATGGCGACACCCTTGTGGTGGGCGGTACGGCGATGACATTCAGCGGTGTGCCGGTGCCTGGTGCAAAGGTGGCATACGACGTGCAGCGCAGATGCTCCAGCTGGTTCAGGTATTACTATGGGGCGAACAACGATGCCCAGCAGATGCTGACCGACACCGTAATGACCGACTCAAAGGGTAGGTTTGAGGTGCGCATCCCGGTGGTATTGCCAGCCGACTATCAGGCAGACTACGAAGGCTACGATGTGAAGACGCCTGGCAGATTCGTATGGCAGACACGCTATCGCTTCACTGCCACAGCCACAGTGACCGACAACGGAGGCGAGAGCCATTCAGCCGAGACGAGCATCGTATTGGGATCGAGAGCCACCGAACTGAAATTGGATTTGCCGGAGAAGATGATTAAAGACAGTGTGGCGACAGTTGTCTTCAACCGCTACAATGCTTCTGCAAAACAGATTGACGGAAAGGTGACATACTGGTTCGACTCCCAGACAAAGAAATATACGGCGAAAGCCAATGAAAACATTAAGATAGACTGGCGGAAAACCAGTGGTATACTCTCCGGCAGACACCAGCTGTGGGCAACATGCAGCAACGACACCGTGATGCGTGAGTTCGTGCTCTTCGGCATAGACGACAAGCGTCCGGCAGCCGATACGCCAGACTGGGCATACATATCAAGCAAGGAGTTCCCGAGAGATGGCAAACCGGTTTATGTGCAGGTGGGCACGTCGTGCGACAACACCCTCGTGCGCTATTCCATCATCTCCAGCAACAAAGAACTGGAGAGCGGAACCTTCAGTCTGAGCAATGCCGTCAAGACCATCTCGCTTACCTATAAGGAAGAATATGGCGAGGCGGTGCTCCTCAACTATCTGTGGGTGAAGGATGGCAAGGCATACAGCCATAAGTTCACCATCACAAGACCGCTGGAGGACAAGAGGCTCGACCTGAAATGGGTGACCTTCCGCGACAGACTCACACCGGGACAGAAAGAGAAATGGACGCTCAACATCTCGCGTCCGAAAATAAACGACGTGATAAACAAGCGAAACGTCAGCGCTGACGGTCAGAACAACGGACAGCTCCTGGCTCTGATGTATGACAAGTCGCTCGAACAGATAGTGAAGACCAGCTTCAACTTTAGTCTCAATCTGTCGCAGAACAGTCCCTACACCAGATGGAGAATGTTGCCGGAGATAACAGAAAACGGATTGTCTTCATGGCAGACGATGCCTGTGATGAATGGAAAATCGTTTGATCTCAATACATTGGACAATTCTGTTTCCATACTGAGCTGGATGCTGATGCTTAATGACAGAAGTGATGACAGGGTTTCACTTCCACGCAGAGTCATGGGAAGTGCAAAGAATTCCGTTTCCATCCGAGGCGAAGCAGTAGAAGAAACTGCTACTGTATTGAAGGCAAAGGAAGAAAAGGCGAAAACCTTTGACTTTGTTCCGCTTGGTAACGATGCCGCCGGCAGAGGCTCGGCTGGCGTGGAGAATGCCGACGGTGAAGAGAGAGCCTCTGCTGCCGTGCCGCAGATTCGCGAGAACCTCAACGAGACAGCCTTCTTCTATCCTGCCCTCTATGCCGACAAGGACGGCAATGTGGATATAGAGTTCACGTTGCCGGAGAGCGTCACCACATGGAACTTCCGCGGCTTTGCCCACGACAAGGAGATGAACTTCGGAATGATAGAGAGTGAGGCAGTGGCGAGCAAGAAGGTGATGGTGATGCCTAATGTGCCGCGCTTCGTGAGAGAGGGCGACAAGGCTACGATGGCAGCCCGTGTGGCAAATGCCACCGACAAGCCGGTTGCAGCCCTCGTCAGAATGCAGCTCCTCGACCCGGAGACGGAAAGAGTGGTATGCGAGAAGAAGCAGAACGTGACCATCGACGCCAATGCCACTGCAAACGTGGACTTCAGTTTCGACGCTCAGGGCGACACTCCGCTCCTCGTATGCCGCATCACGGCAGAGGGCAAAGGCTTCAGCGACGGTGAGCAGCATTATCTGCCGGTGTTGCCGAGCAGAGAGAGTGTGATAAACACTGTGCCGTTCACCTTCACCGGCAGCGGCGAGAAGACAGTGGCCATGACTGACCTCTTCCCGAAGGGGGTAGAGGCCAAGAAACTCACCGTGGAATATACCGCCAACCCGTCATGGCTCATGATACAGGCGCTGCCGTATATCTCGACAGTGGACTACAAGAACGCCATAACCCTTTCAACGGCTTATTATGCCAACGCCCTCGGACGATATATCATGAACCAGTCGCCGGTGATAAAGCAGGTGGTAAACATCTGGAAACAGGAGCCGGCAGGCAGCGACAACAGCCTGATGAGCGCTCTGCAGCGCAACCAGGAACTGAAGACCCTCGTGCTCGACGAGACGCCATGGGTGATGGATGCCGACAACGAGGCTGACCAGAAGAGGATGCTCATTACATTCTTCGACGAGTCGGCGATGGACTACCGGCTGGCTTCGCAGCTCAAAGACCTGAAAGACCTCCAGAATAGCGACGGCTCATGGAGCTGGTGGCGAGGAATGAGAGGTTCGGCAAGCATAACGGCACAGGTGTTGCAGACCCTCGCCCGTCTCAATGTGATGGCAGGCTATCAGAAAGCCACGGCCAAGATGATAGAGAATGGAATGGACTATCTCAGAACAGTCGTGATGAAGGAGTTTGAGGAAATGAAACGTATGGAAAAGAAGGGACAGAAACCGATGATCTGCGACTACCATGCCATACAGTATCTATATATAAACACTCTGCTCGGCAAGAATCCTTTCTATGACTCCGATTATGTGGAGCTGAAGAACTATCTCCTCAAATATCTTGAGGCTGACCGCCACCGCGACATCTATTCAAAGGCGCTCATGGCTGTGGTGCTCAATGGAGACGGCAAGGCTAAGAAGGCAAAGGAGTATGTGGAGAGCATACGCCAGTATACGGTGACGAAGCCGGGCATGGGAACATATTTCGACACATGGCATGCCGGATATTCGTGGTTCAACTATCGCATTCCTACCCAGACTGCTGCGATAGAGGCACTGAAGGCTGTAGACCCTGCCGACACGGAGACCATAAACCAGATGCGCCTATGGCTCCTGCAGAGCAAACGCACACAGGCTTGGGACACACCGATAAATACTGTAAACGCCGTGTATGCCTTCCTCGACGGTAACTATAAAGAGTTGTCTTCTGACAAGGAGGAATCCATGACGCTTGCCGTAGACGGCAAGAACAAGTCGCTACCTAAGGCTTCTGCCGGACTGGGATATACCAAGGTGGTATACGACATCGACAAGCAGAACTCTCTCACGCTGACCAAGACCGGCGAGGGAACATCATGGGGAGCTGCCTATGCACAGTTCACGCAGGCGGCTGCCGACATCGCCGACAGCAAGTCGGGCATCAAGGTGGTTCGCCAGGTGATGGTTCCGGAAAACGGCAAGGCTGCCAAGGGTGGCGCTCTCAATGTGGGCGACCGCATAGCAGTGCGCATAACCATCACCGCCGACCGCGACTACGACTTCGTGCAGATAGTAGACAAGCGTGCGGCATGTATGGAACCCGTGGCGCAGACCAGCGGATACGGATGGGGCTACTACTGCACACCGAAAGACAACGCTACCCATTACTACTTCGACCGCCTCTCGAAAGGCGAGCACGTGGTGGAGACGGAGTACTATATCGACCGTGCAGGAAACTACACCGCCGGAACATGTACCGTGCAGTGTGCCTACTCTCCTGAATTCTCCGGCAGGGCCGGCGGCATGGAGCTGAAGGTAGTGAAATGATAGTATCGGCACGATAGAATGACAGCCGGTATTGTCAGATAGAATGTCAGATACGACACCATATAGAATAACAGACATATAAAAACAGATATATAATAGATGAATAACAAAACGATGATATTATCCTTGCTGGCTATGGCGTCGGTTGATGCCATGGCGCAGCGCATAACGGCAAAGAATGAGATAGTAGACTGTGGCAGCGTGATGTATGAAACCCCTGTTACGGTGAAGTTTGAACTCACCAACAAGGGTAGCGAACTGAACATCGACCAGGTGAGGGTGAGCTGCGGATGCACCACGGTGGACTATCCGCGTACGGCAATCCCCAAGGGCGACAGCTTCACTGTTACGGCAACCTACGACGCACGCCAACTCGGACACTTCGAGAAGGAAGTGGCGCTCTTCTGCAATTCCTCCAAGCATCCCTTCTATCTCAAGATGAAAGGAGTGGTGGTGGATGAAATATCTGATTTCACTGGTACCTTCGAACACAAGATCGATGGTATGATGGTGGACAAGAACGATGTGGAGTTCGACGACGTGAACCGTGGCGACTATCCCGTGCAGCTCATCCATATCAAGAACAACACGGGCGAGACTATCAGTCCTGTGGTGATGCATCTTCCGGCTTATCTCACGGCAAGCGTGTCGCCGACCAACATCGCTCCGGTCAAGACCGGCGTTGCCACGCTGAAACTCAACTCCAAGAAGCTTCGCGACTTCGGACTGACACAGACCTCCGTGTTCCTCGCCAAGAAACCGGGCGAGAAGGTGAGTATCGACAAGGAGATATCCGTATCTGCCGTGCTGCTGCCAGATTTCGACAATATGTCGGAGACGCAGCTCGCCAATGCACCGAGCATAAAGCTCTCTGCCACGGAACTCGATTTCGGTGACTTCGGCGAAAAGCCAAGCAAGACCGAAACGGTGATATTAGAGAACACCGGACGTTCGGTGCTCGACATCCGTTCGATGCAGATGTTCACCACCGGCATGAGCGTGAAGCTCAACAAGACGAAGATAAAGCCGGGCGAACAGGCAAAACTGAAGGTGACGCTGAACAAGAAGCAGCTGCGCAACGCAAGAAGCAAACCGCGTGTGCTGATCATCACCAACGACCCGAAACAGCCGAAGGTGGTAGTGAAAATGAAACTGAAAACACGATAATCTTAATCTAAATACACAGTATGGACCATCCAGAAAACAGTAAAGAATACGTGGGACTGCAGGTGAACCAAGGTGTGGCGCAGCCCTCCATCATAAACCCATATCTGAAGCGCAGCCGCTTCCAGCGCCGTGAACTCTCCGTTGCCGAAATGGTGGAAGGAATCGTGAAGGGCGACGTCACCGTGCTCTCACAGGCAGTGACTCTCGTAGAGAGTGTCAATCCGGACCATCAGCAGAAGGCGCAGGAGGTGATAGACAAATGTCTGCCATATAGCGGCAAATCCATCCGCATCGGTATCAGCGGTGTGCCGGGAGCAGGCAAGAGCACGTCGATAGACGAGTTTGGAGTGCACGTCCTCGACCGCACCGGCGGCAAGCTCGCCGTGCTCGCCATCGACCCCAGTTCGGAGCGCTCCAAGGGAAGCATCCTTGGCGACAAGACTCGTATGGAGAAACTGTCGGTAAGGAAGGAGTCGTTCATCCGTCCCAGTCCTACGGCAGGATCCCTCGGCGGTGTGGCGCGCAAGACCCGTGAGTCGATAATCCTCTGCGAGGCAGCCGGCTACGACAAGATTTTCGTGGAGACCGTGGGAGTGGGGCAGAGCGAGACAGCCTGTCATTCCATGGTAGACTTCTTCCTCCTCATCCAACTTGCCGGAACCGGCGACGAGCTGCAGGGCATCAAGCGAGGCATAATGGAGATTTCCGACGGAATAGTGATAAACAAATGCGACGGCAGCAACGTGGACAAGTGTCACATCGCAGCCACCAACTTCCGCAACGCCCTGCATTTCTTCCCGCCATCAGACAGCGGATGGGTGCCGAAGGTGCTTTGCTACAGTGGTTTCTATGGAACAGGCGTCAAGGAGGTGTGGGATATGATATATGAGTATTTCGACTTCGTGAAAGGTAACGGATACTTTGACTATCGTCGCAACGAGCAGAACAAATACTGGATGTATGAGACGATAAACGAGCAACTGCGCAACAGCTTCTACAACAATCCCGATATCCAGCAGAGGCTGCAGGCATACGAGAACAGTGTGCTGCTCGGACAGAAGACCAGCTTTGCCGCTGCCCGCGACCTTCTCGACATTTATTTCAAGAAACTGTGATGGATAGAAACAACGGAAAAGAGGTGACACAGCATACCCATTCCTGTGGCAATGCGTCGCCTGCGGTAGAGATAGACAGCGGGAGTGGTTTCTGCTTCGGTGTCACCACTGCCATTCGCAAGGCGGAAGAGGAACTTGCCAACGGGGGAACGCTCTATTGTCTGGGCGACATCGTGCACAACAGTATGGAGTGTGAGCGGCTGAAGAAACTCGGACTCGTCACCATCAACCATGATGAGATGGAGCGCCTGCGCAATGTCAAGGTGCTGCTCAGAGCCCACGGCGAACCGCCGGAGACCTATGCCATGGCGGAGCGCAACGGCATAGAGATAATCGACGCCACATGTCCTGTGGTGCTACAGCTGCAGCGTCGCATAAAGAGTCAGTATGATGCCCATGGCGAAGCGCAGATAGTGATATTCGGAAAACCCGGACATGCCGAGGTGCTCGGTCTTGTGGGACAGACCCAGGGCAGCGCCCGTGTGATAGCCCATTTCGACGATGTGAAGACGCTCGACTTCTCGCGCGACATATATCTGTATTCGCAGACCACCAAGTCGCTCGACGAGTTCCACCGCATCATCGACTACATACAGTGCCACATCTCTCCCGACGCCACGTTCCGCAGCTTCGACACCATCTGCCGGCAGGTGGCAAACCGTATGCCTAATGTCAGCAGCTTCGCCTCGCGCCATGATCTGGTGCTCTTTGTGTGTGGCAGGAAGAGCAGCAACGGCAGGGTGCTCTTCAACGAATGTCTGCGCATCAATCCCAACACACACCTCATCGAGGGACCGGGAGAGATATGCGACGAGTGGCTACATGGTGCCGCCACGATAGGAATCTGCGGAGCCACGAGCACTCCCAAGTGGCTCATGGAGGAGTGTATGCAGAAGATATTGAATGGCGAACAAGGATAACCCCCGATCTGTCTGATTACTGATTTGGAATAAAGAATAATAGAAGACTCTTGCCCAATGAATCAATCTTGTGTCATGTTGAGGCTTGTAGCCATTATCGTGATTGCCATAATGGCATTGTGTGTAGCTTGGCATCTTGTAGCGGCGATGCTTGTAGTCATCGCCGTTGTTATCGCCATCTTCTGTACCGCCTTCAGTCATTCGTCAGAAGATAGGCAGCCGTCGAAACCGCACCGATACAGTCGTGAGGAAAGGCGGATGGCAGAAAAGTTCGAGGCTAAGCGGCGCAGTGAAGAAAACCTTCGCCGTCAGGAGAGATATCGCCGGAAGCGGTATGAGAGGGAGCAGCGACTGCTGAATCCGCCCAACTGCTACACCGACCCCGATGATCCCGATCCCAATGCCGAAGGGTATTATTAGTATATATAATAAAAGGTATGAGACTTTTGCTTAGTCCCATACCTTTTGTCTTCTTCTTAGGATATCTTTATCCCAGCTTTTCCATCGTTTCCTCAAACTTCTGTTTCAGCCATTCTTTCTGTTCGGGGATTGTCATGTTGCTGTTGTCGAGCACCATAGCGTCGTCAGCCTGTTTCAGAGGCGAAGTATCGCGATGTGTGTCGATATAGTCACGCTCCTCCACGTTCTTCAATATCTCGTTGAAGTCGGCAGCCATACCCTTCTGCTTCAGTTCGTCGTAGCGGCGCTGTGCGCGTACCTCGGCAGAAGCCGTGACGAAGATTTTCAGTTCGGCGTCGGGGAACACCACTGTGCCGATATCTCTGCCGTCCATCACGATGCCCTTCTCCTTGCCCATCTCCTGCTGCTGTCTCACGAGTGCCTGGCGTACGAAAGGCAGGGCGGCAACCGGGCTCACATGGCTCGACACCTCCATCGAGCGTATCTCCTTCTCCACGCATTCTCCGTTGAGATAAGTGTCGGGGCGGCCGGTTTCGGTGTTCAGTCTGAATGATATGTTTATCTCCGGCATCGCCTTCTGCAGGGCTTCGGTGTCTATCGTGTTGTCGGCGGCAAACATGCCGTGGTGCAGGGCATAGAGCGTCACCGAGCGATACATAGCTCCTGTGTCCACATATATATATCCCAAATCCTTGGCGAGGTCTTTTGCCATCGTGCTCTTTCCGCAGGATGAGAATCCGTCGATGGCGATAACGATGCGATTGTTCTTTGCTTCCATTTCTTTCTTTATGGTGTTTTGAGTTTTGTCATTACAGAGAATACGACACGTTGACGAGCAGCGAGTTTGCCGACACGTGGTATTTTGCATATCCCACCTGCAGCTTGAACCTCTCCAACTGCATTCCGGCTCCGAACGACAGTCCGGCTCCGTGGCTGCTCTTTGAGGCGTCCTCGCCAGTGCCCTCGGCTATCTTCATGTCGTGTGCACGACGGAAGTTGTATCCTCCGGCCACATAAAACTGGTCGGAGAGTATCAGTTCCACTCCACACACGAGGTGGTTTATGAAGCTGTAGTCCCAGTGGTTGAGGTCAACGAGCGTTGCCGAGATTCTGAACGGCATGTTTGCAAATCTTTTGCTCGCTCCTATCTGCAGGTCGAGCGGCATCTTGCCGTAGTCCTCGTCGTATGCCTTGAACTGTCCGCCGAGGTTCTTGGCCACTGCCGACACTGAGAACTCCGACTCCGGGTCGTAGTAGTTCAGTCCCAGGTCTATGCCAGCCGCCATAGAGCTGTATCCGCCGATATACGATGCCACCCATCTTGCCGTTATACCTCCGGCGAGGTTTTTCGCCAGCATATAGCTGAAGGTTCCTGCCAGTGCAATCTCCTGTGCAGAGAATTCTCCCGTCTGGACGTTGTTCTGGTCCGTTTCCTTCATCTTGCCGTAGTTGATGTATTGTCCCAGCACCGCCCACGATGCCTTGTCGTTTACCACCCTGTTGAATGCGGCGCTTCCCGTTATCGCCCCCTCCATATATGTCATGAAGTTGAGGTTCAGCGTCTTGTCGCTTACCGACGACAGCAGTGCGGGGTTGCTGAACGTGAGCGACGGGTCGTCTTCTATGATGCTCACGTTGTCGCCACCGAGGGCTGCCGCATGAGCGCTCACGGGCAGCCTCAGGAAGTTGTATTCCGTCTGGCTCTCCTGTGCGGTTGCCGTGGCGGTCGCCACGATGCTCAGTATGAGGTATAAAAAGATTTTTCTCATTCTTGTCTTTTATGGGGAGTCTGTCCTTGTTTTGCAGTTATGGACAGTTCCTTGGTGATAAATAGGTTGCCGCTCTTTGTCCGTCGGGTCATCCGTCTGCTTACTGGTGCAAAGTTACAGCATCTCAACGTTAAAAACGAAAAAATCCCTTTTATATTGTTTTGAGTCCATTCATTTTCATCAGGTCGGTAGTATGATGCTTCAAAGCGGGTGGCTTTTCCCGGCTCCCGGTCCCTTCTGAAATGACCGATTTTATCTAAAAACACGGCGTTTCTTTAGCGTTCTCGAAAAAACTTTGTATTTTTGTGGCTAGATATTAACGGGACAGATAATACTGCAAGATTATGAATCAATTCAACCGAAGAAGACTGCCGGCCGGCATCCAGTCGTTCAAGAAAATAAGACAGGAGGATTTTGTATATGTTGACAAATCAGACTTGGTTTGGCATCTGGTGAACTATGGCGACCGGTTTGTCTATCTTAGTCGGCCGCGACGTTTCGGCAAGTCGTTGCTCATCGACACCCTTCAGTCATATCTTGAGGGGCGTAGAGAACTCTTTGATGGTCTGAAGATCATGGACCTTGAGAATGACTGGAAGCAATATCCCGTTATCCGTCTTGATATGAGCCGTGGAGGAGCTACGGCAGACGGTATCATTTCCTATCTCGATATCCGCTTTGGTGAATACGAGAAGAAATATGGTATTACGCCAAAGTCTACCGCCCAGCTCTCCGACCGTCTTAATGCCATAATCATGGCGGCGTTCGAGAATACGGGTCTGCAGGTTTGCGTGCTCATTGATGAATACGACTTCCCTTTGCAGCACTCATGGAAAACCGACGCTCACAGCGGCTGCACTTCAGTATATCGTGAGGTGTTTGCAATTCTGAAGGCCAATGATGAATATGAGAAACTTGTCTTCATTACTGGAATTACCAAGTTTACGCAGATTTCACTGTTCTCGGCTCTCAACAATCTCACTAATATCAGTTTCCTTCCAGAATACGCCACTATCTGCGGCATCACCGAGCAGGAAATCACCAGCAATTTCATGCCCGAACTGCAGCGGATGGCTGAGGTCAACGGCTGGACAGAGAAAGAAACCCACGACAGGCTGAAGGAGTATTATGACGGTTATCATTTCAGCGAAGACAATATGACGGACGTGTATAATCCATATAGTCTTGTGAACTCTCTCAACCAGTCGCGTTTGAGAAATTATTGGGCATCGTCGGGAGCTACCACCCTTCTGCCTAAATTCATTGATGATATGGAGATACACCTTGCCGACTTTGAGGACTGCATGATTATCCGCAACGTTATCGAGACATCCGACGTGACGGCAGGTGGAGCTGAACTCTTCCTCTATCAGTCGGGTTATCTCACTATAAAGTCGGTAGAAGGAAACGTGTATCATCTCGGATTCCCCAACGAAGAAGTGAGGCAGGCTCTCTATGAATGTGTACTGCCAGCATTGACGCTTCGCAAGTCTGGAGACATACAGTCGCTACAGGCCCAGCTATATGCTCATATGGATGCGGGCAGACTGGCGGATGCGATGAAAGTGCTAAAGTCTCTCATTGCCGATGTTCCATATAGCAATAAGAAGCTGGCATCAATGGATATGGAAGAGCGTTATCGCCTAATTCTGAGTACCATCTTCAATGCAATTGGATTCAAGGTCTCCGTTGAGCGTGTTCTTGCCAATGGCAGGATAGATATTGTTGTGACCACGCCTCGCCGTATCTATGTCATAGAACTGAAACTGCGGAATAATGGAGGCAAGGAGTCCGCTGTGCGTCAGATTCTTGACAACAGCTATATGGAACCATTCAAGGCTGACAAAAGAGATGTCATCGGTCTTGGTCTGGAACTCGACGATATGGGGCGTGGACTGTTAGACTGGATGGCGGTGTGATTGTCATACATTGTATAATTGGTGTGGCACAGGTCTGTGTTTTTGTATTAATGAGGATACTTGACTATGCATGGTGGAATTATGTAAATGACCAATGACTAATATTGGTATTTTTTTTAAGTGATGCATAAAACAACTTGCATTGCTTGTGTTATTTCAAATAAAATTTCGCCTATTGTTAGGCTTCTATCATAATTGCTAAGATTTTTTAGGAAAAAAATCATTGAAAATTTACGTGTCTCAAAACTTTTTCTTAATTTTGCGAAATAGAACTCTATCCGAAACTCTATGGGTGACTGCTAATGTCAGAAATCCGTAATTGTGTGGGAATAGATGCTCAAGAGTAGTGTCTTGATAGAGAACCATATATGGATTAGGCGTTTACTGCGCTTTGTTCTTGACTCTCAGAAATCTGGTAAATTTCAACTATAGTCAAAGAATATAGCAATGGTAGATGTTCATGGGTGTGTAAATCCCAGGCCAGAGGTATACCTTTAATAAAAAGGTATGCCAATGGTGTGGTATACATACTTGCGTGGGCTCTATGTTGCTCGTTCTGACTGTAGTGGGCATTACCAGAGCCTCTGAGAGTGGGATGAGTAACAGTAAAGATCCCGCGCTTTTTTATTTATGGCAGTCAAATTGAATATTTTGTTTAACAGTCCAGTTCGGGGTCCTTGGACAAACTTTTATAGAGCATGAAGAATAATCTGATAAAAGTAATTGTCGCTATGTTCCTGCTGGGATTTTCGTGTAGTATGTCTGCACAAATTACTAAAGAACAACAGAATGAGCGCAGGGCTATTGTTAAAGCCTCAAAAAGTGAGCTGAATACAAAAGCTTCTAAAACAGCCCGTAAAGAAGCTAAAAAACTAAAAAAAGAGGGTTGGACTACTGCTCCTGGGGCATTGCCTCTCGAAAAACAACTTGACAAATCATACCAGATGCAATATGAGTATGATAGAGATATGTATCCCAAATACATTATGGGTGAAGCTATGAGCGTCGGTGGTAACTATGATGCTGCAAAAATGCAGGCTCTTGAGCTTGCTAAGCAGAATCTAGCGGGACAAATTCAAACAGAAGTCACGGCTCTTGTTGAAAATACTGTCGCCAACAAACAACTGGACGAAGGCGATGCATCTTCAATCACTCAAAGTATTTCTGCTGCAAAAAATCTTATCTGCCAACGTATTGGAAGGACAATTTCCATTGTTGAAGCTTATCGTGAATTATCAAACAAGAACAAGGAGGTGCTTGTTCGTATAGCTTATAACAGTGATATGGCTAAGAAGATTGCGAAAGAAGCTGTGAAAAAAGACTTGGAAAAGAAATGTAATGAATTACATAATAAACTTGATGAACTTTTAGGTTGGTAAAATGCTTAGGATTTTGGTTATACTTTCAATGATGTTACTCACTACTATTGTGGTTTATCCGCAAAAAACAGAGAGTGTTATAGCGTCATATACATATTATACTCCTGAAAACATTTCATTGGAAGAGGCCAAACATATAGCTGAAAACAGAGCAAAGATAAAGGCCATTGAGGATGCTTTTGGCACTATAGTTACACAGAATAATACTACTATTCTTAGCATTACGAACGGAGAATCATCAAATCGGTTCTTTTCGCTAGGTGGTAGTGAGGTAAAAGGAGAATGGATAGAAACCACTAAAGAACCGGTTTATGACATCAGGTATGAACATGGTACATTGGTTGTCATCGTCACTCTTGAAGGGGTTATTCGAGAGTTTCCTCAAAATAGGCTTACATTTTCATCAGCGATATTAAGAAATGGCACTACTAAAAAGTACGAAAGTGATGATTTTAAAAACGGGGATGATATGTATCTGCAATTCTTTGCGCCTACAGACGGCTATTTGATAGCATATATGTATGATGAAACGTCTGATATTGTAATATGTCTTTTGCCATACATTGCAAGTAATTCCCAAGGTAACGTCAAAATTAAGGGAGGTCAAAACTACGTGTTTTTTCATAAAACACCATCAGATGCCTCTGCGGACGAATATGAGTTAACAGCTTCTAATGAAAAAACGGAATTCGAGACCCTGTACTTAATATTCTCTATAAATCCTATATATACCTGTACAGAGGAAGTGAATAAGGACGAAGTAGGAAAGCGTTATGTTCCATATAAGACTTTTGCGAAATGGCTTTTAGATATAAGAAGGTCGTCAGAAGTAAAAGTCTCAGAAAAAATGATAAGTATAAAACCATAATAATGACAAAATTAAACGATTTAAATTATATTCTTGATTTTCTTGAAAGAAAAAATGAAGAAGGACTTATTGCTACGAGTAAATCAAAGATGAATGCAGTTCACGATGTTGTCAGAAGTTTTTTTGGGGGGAAACAATTGATGATAGCTTATACATCAAGTTCAATGATGGGAGAGCCTAAGGACTTTATGATGAAGAATTTTATCAAGGCGATTTAAATAGATAAATAATTAAATGTTTTTCATATGAGAAAATTTTTGCTTTTACTTTCATTGATACTTATAGGTATCAATGTTGACGCTCAATCTCTATCCCAGATTAGAATCAGGGCAAATGAGGGTGATGCTTACTCTCAGTACTTGATGGGATTTAACTATGCCAATGGTCTCGAAGGATTAAAGCGGGACTACACAGAGGCTAAAGTTTGGTTAGAAAAAGCTGTTAGCAACGGTTCTGGCATAGCAGCAGTATATTTGGGAACTCTATACTATTATGGTATAGGAGAATGGAGAGACTCCGCAAAGTCTTTGTATTATTACAAAAAGGCAAAGGAACTAGGGGCTAAAGATGTTGAGGTGATTGGCTCAAGAATTGAGTCACTCCTTGGTAGACGAAATGAACCTGTTGAGTCGAACTCTCAAAGTCACTCAAAGTCGATTGCATCCACACCAATCACTAAAGAGAAATTCGATCCTAGCCGTCCTCCTATTTTGGAGATTGTTCCTAGATCTTTTAAATTTGTTGACCCGAATGGTAATAATGCTATTGACGCAGGCGAGAAATGTTATTTGTCTTTCGAGGTAACCAACAAAGGTAAGGGAACAGCTCATGGTTGTATAGCAAATATACAAAGTGCTGATGCAATAAGCGGCTTGCAGTTGGGATCTATTAGTTTACCTAACATAAGTGCGGGTGGAACAGAAAAAGTAAGTGTCCCTATTACTGCGAATATGAGTGTGAAAGATGGTACTGCTGATTTAGTCGTACAAGTAAATGAACCTCATGGATTAGGAACAGATCCTCTTCAATTAACTGTAAACACTAAACAGTTCGTGGCTCCAAAACTTGAGGTGGTCGACTATGCCATAACATCTACAAACGGCAACACGTTAAGAAGAAAAAGCCCGTTCGACCTTCAAGTCTTGTTACAGAACTTAACCCATGGTAATGCTGAAAATGTAAAGGTTTCCTTTAAAGCTCCTATAGGGGTTATTGTAATGAATTCAGATGCACAATCTCAGGAATTCAGCAATTTTTCGGGTGGTGCTACAAAGTCATTGGTGTATCAACTAATCGTTACTGATCATTTTACGGGCAATAGTATACCTATAGATATAAATGTAGGAGAGAAATATGGCAGATATGCTCAAAGTAAGCACATTGACCTCCAACTTAATCAGTCTATGGCTGCAAATAAAATTAAGGTAGAAGAAATAGGACAGGAAAGCGCAAGCTTTGATATTAAGGTGGCATCATTGACATCTGATGTCGATAAAGTCCCAGTAGTCACAACAAGTACTGCTGATAATACATTTGCTGTGGTATTTGCAAATGAGTCATATAACAAGGAAGCGGTAGTACCATTTGCAGCAAATGACGGAAAAGTTTTTGCTGAATATTGTAAAAAAGTATTAGGTCTTCCTAATGATAATGTGCATTTAACAGTCAATGCGACTTTAAATGATATGAAACATGAAATTGGATGGTTGACTAAAGTCCTTGAAACAAGAAAAGGTAAGGCTAAGGCGATAGTTTACTATGCAGGTCATGGCATTCCTGATGAAGCTTCAAAGAATGCATATCTTCTTCCTGTGGATGGCTATGGTAGCGATATAAGCACAGGTTATCCCTTGGAACAACTTTATAAGGATCTTGGTTCTGTACCATCAGAAGAAGTAACCGTATTTCTTGATGCTTGCTTCAGTGGTGCCAAGCGCGAGGGTGGCATGTTGGCTTCTGCTCGTGGTATCGCTTTGAAAGCTAATCGGGGTGAGCCTGTAGGCAATGTGGTTGTGTTCTCTGCTGCGCAAGGTGATGAAACTGCCTATCCTTACAAAAAAGAAGGTCATGGGCTTTTTACTTATTATCTTCTCAAGGAATTAAAGGATACCAAGGGTGAAGCAACACTTAAGCAGCTTGGTGATTTTGTAATCGAAAATGTGAGTCAGGAGGCCATTGTTATCAACAGCAAACCACAGACGCCAACAATTATTCCATCCAAGAATGTTGCCGGACAATGGGAGAACTGGAAACTTAAATAATATGCCTGTAAGATTTAGAACAGAAATAAGAAAAGCATTTGAGAAGGAATACATTAATGTATTCCTTCTCAATATGCATGATTCAAGTATGGTTAAAAACCTGTTAGAGTCGATTGAATGTATTCACCGTGTAAATATAAGTAATGATGGAAAAGATCTTACGGCATATCAAACTGATTTTTATACTGCAAAGGAAGCCCAAGGCGAAATAGAGGCTGCATTACAAAGATTTTATAGCTCCACAGAATTAAAGAAGATATTTGGAAATCTTAATAATGTCAAGGGCTTATTAGACACACATTCAAAGAGTCAGCTTCTCTATGAAGAGGCTATGAATAATATTAGCGCTGGAGGTAGTAGCCGTTCAACTCTTGATGATGTAAGACTATCGCTTGAGAGATATCTGCAAGAAGTTGTAGGTAATAAATTTACATTGGAAAAACAAGCATCAAGTTTAAAACAATATCTTAAATCAAAAGGTGCGACGCCAGAAATTATTACGTCAATAACTCAATCTCTTGTTATCTTCTACAAGTATCAAGATGACAATGTTAAGCACGACAGCAATGTCAAGGATGAAGATGTAGGTTATTTCCTTAATCTGGCCAATGCGATAATCAGTCAAGTTCATAAATACGAATCTTAGTATGGGGTGGTATAATAACTTCTCTATTTGCCATTGTTTGTCTATCCACTTATGCCCCAAAAACTTTGAAAAAGAGTACAATTCTTTCAAAAATAAGGTTATAGAGGATAACGTTGACTTCCGTAAAAAATCAATGAAGAATATGCTGCCTTTATGTAAGAGGCATGGAAGCTGTACAAGGTGATTCTACTCAAGAAATAATGGATGGTTAGAATTAATCTTATCTGCAAAATAAGTCCTTTTGTTTTCCGTAGCTTTCCAACTGCCCCAACATCCTTTAACTTGAGGGGCAGCTGTTCCCTATAATAATGAAAAAGGAAAGAGACGGTGATACGAAACGGCGTATCATGGCGTTTTCATAACGGGAAATGTTTTCACATATAAAGCAAAAGGAGTTGCAGATTTCTCTGTAACTCCATGATTATTAATGTAATGAAGTCGGTCCCGTCCCATGTCCTCCGGATTGTGAATCAATTCAACCGAAGAAGACTGTAAGTAGGCACTCTATGCATGAGATAGGTCATCGGTCTTGGTCTGGAGCTCGATGATATGGGGCGTGGACTGTCGGACTGGATGGCGATGTGATTCATTCCCCCACAAACTCCTTCACCTTTTCTGTGTATTCTTTATGGTGGTCGCGGTATGCCATGGCGTGTTCAGAATCCTTGGCTATGAAGATGGCTTTGCGGCCGTGGCGCTTAGCCTCGTAGAGCGGACGGAGCATGGAGTAGGGCACGTAAGTGTCGGCATCGCCGTGGATGAAGAGCATCGGTTTGGTGCTGCGCTCCACCTGCTTTATCTGCTGCGCCTCGTCAAACGACCATCCGTATCTCTGTTGGCAAAGCCCGGAAGTTGTATTCATCAGCGGGAACGACGGCAGCCCGAACTCCTCTTTCAGCTGTCCTGCAAACTCATCCCATACGCTCGTATAGCCACAGTCTTCAACAAAACACTCCACATAATCCGGAGTCTTCTCACCCGCCACGGCCATCGTGGTGGCTGCACCCATAGAGATGCCGTGAATGACTTGCTTTGTGGATGAATACCTTGACGCTCTGAACACATTATTTGCCACTTCCGCCCATCTTATCACGTCCCATCTGTCCTGCCACCCCATCTGTATATGGTCACCCTCGCTCTGTCCGTGTCCATACAGGTCGGGCAAGAGCACATTATATCCCAAATCGTGGTTGTATAGATAAGCGATGTGTAGCATTCCCTCGGCACGCACCTTATAGCCGTGCACCACAACTGCCGTTTTGTCTGTTGCCTTTGGTGCATAAAGATAAATGGCGTGTGCCTTGTAGCCGGAGGGCATAGTGAGGAACGTGTCCTTCACGCAATGGTTCCGGTATATGGAATCCATCCACGCCGTAGTCCACGGACATTCGTTCCGTGTCCTGTTCTTCCAGTGTTCCGCCGTCATGCGTTCCCCTTTCGGATAGCCGAGCGAAAAGTCAAGCATATAGCTGCTGGCTCCATACAATGCAAGAACCAACATGACTGCCACTCCCAACGTTATCCATACCTTTATATAACAGGACTTTCTGTTCTCTCTCTGCCTCATATAATACTCTTACTATTTACATATTTATTATTTCGCTTCAAAATTAAGCAAAATAATGGAAATAACATGTAATAAATAAAGAATAAGCGGAACGTTGGTCTGAATAATAAGACCAACGTCCCGCCACCTTATAGAAATTGAGTATAATACAATAATTCTGTTACAGTGAACCGTTCATAGTAATCGCCGAAAGTTATCTTGTTGTTCTCATCCACACTAAATGTAAATGTCTGTCCCAGCATCACATTCTTAACCCTATACATATTCTTTATCTCCGGAGACTCTATCGTGGTCTGTTCCTCGGCAGGATTGCAACAAATCGTTCAAAACATGCAACAGATGATACGATGAACGATTCGTTTCTGTTTGTGCAACATCCGTTCTTGTTGGATATCAATACATTATATAACTTTGCAGCAGTAAAATCAAACAACTAACAAAACCATTAAAACTTATGAGCAATCTATCAAAAGTATTGATTAGCTTCTCACTTCTGGCGATGAGCATTACTGCCAACGCACAGAAAATTAAAGTGAGCGGTGTGGTTACAGACGAAGCTGGTGAAACAGTAATCGGAGCAACCATAATGGAAAAAGGAACGAAGTCGGGAACTATAACAGACTTTGACGGTAACTTCATGCTTGATGCCGACCAGGGAGCAACTCTTGTCATATCTTATGTCGGCTACAAGACAGTGGAAGTTAAAGTACAGCCAAACATGAAAATAAAATTGGCTGAACTTGCCAACAACCTGAACGAAGTTGTCGTAACGGGTTATACAACCCAAAAGAAAGCCGACTTGACGGGTTCTGTATCTGTCGTTTCTACAAAGAATCTGAAATCATCTTCTGACACAGACCCGATGCGTGCCTTGCAAGGACGAGTTGCCGGAATGACCGTTACAACCGACGGTTCTCCTATTGGTAGCGGTAAGGTACGTATCCGTGGTATCGGTTCTTTCAACTCTTCACAAGATCCTCTTTATATTATAGATGGTGTACCTACAAACATGGCACTGAACACTCTCAACACTAATGATATCGAGAGTATGCAGGTGTTGAAAGATGCAGCTTCGGCTTCTATCTATGGTTCAAGAGCTTCAAACGGTGTTATCATCATAACGACGAAGAAGGGAAAGAAGGGTAACAAGGTGGCTGTGGACTTCTCAGCAAACCTTACCGCACAATTCTATTCAAGTCAGTCGAAAATGAAACTCCTCAATTCTGGCGAATATGCTACAGCCATGGCACAGGCAGCTCTCAACGACGGTCTCGACCCTGTTGCCTATGCTGCAAACTATGGCATTGATTTGAATGCACAGAACGGTACTCCTATCACAGTTTGGAATCCGGCAACAAACCAATATCAGAACTATACGATAAACGGAAGGTACGACGGATATATAAACTCAAAGAAGACAATGCGATTCTCTGACACCGACTGGCTGGATGCTATCTCACGTACCGGATTCATGCAGAATTACGATTTATCGGTATCGCATGCCAACGACAAGCACAGCGCAATGTTCTCTTTAGGCTACAAGAATAATGAGGGCGTATTGAAATATACCGATTTCCAGAATATCTCAGCAAGACTGAATACTTCATGGAATCTGAACAAAATGCTTACTGTTGGCGAGAATCTCACTCTTACTTACACATCGCAAGTAGACTGCCACCCTATGGAGAATGCGTTGAAGATGCCTTCTATCGTTCCTGTATACGAAGAGAACAGTAAGGTTTTCGCAGGTCCTGTTGGCAGCATGTCTGACCGCCAGAACCCTTGCCGCGAGCAATACGACAACCGTAACAATAATCTCGACTACTGGCGCATATTCGGCAATGCATTTGTAGAACTGAAGCCTATCAAAGGATTGACACTCCGCTCAAACTTCGGTTTGGACTTCAAGACATCATTCATCAATGCGATGACAAACACTTTCCATTCTGATATCGTAAGGAATGATATTGCCAAAACAACATTGAGCAACAATAACGAGACCAACTGGACTTGGTCTAACACTGCGCAGTATGTAAATAAGATAGGTAAGCACAATTTTGACATCCTCGTCGGTAACGAAATGTCTAAACAGTCTGTTATTGATTTCTCTGCCTACTCTGAAGGATATGCCCTGGAAGACAAAAACTATATGTGGCCAAATGCTGCAACTGGAACTATGACCAATAGCGGTGCTAAGGTTGGCTATCGTCTGGCATCATTCTTCGGAAAAGTGAACTACAACTGGGATGATCTTCTCCTTGCATCTTTTACAATCCGCTACGACGGTTCTTCACGCTTCGGCAAGGCTCACCGCTGGGGTACATTCCCTGCTGCATCTCTCGGCTTCCGCTTCTCTAATCTGTTGAAAAAGGAATGGCTTGACGATGCAAAGCTGCGTCTGTCATGGGGACAGACAGGTAATCAGGCAATCGACAACAACGCACAGTTTGGACTTTATGTCGCTGACTACGGATTGGACCGCGTTACATCTACAGCCTACGACCTGTTCTTGCAAGGTTCCGGCACTTTCCCTTCAGGTTACCGCGCCACACAACTTGCAAATCCTAATTTGAAGTGGGAATCGGCAACACAATACAATGTCGGTGTTGACTTCACGATGTTCAACAACAGTTTCTACGGAACTGTCGATGCTTATATCAAGAATGTGGAGGACATGCTGATTAATCCTGCATACCTCGGTGCAACGGGCGAGGGTGGCAACACTTGGAAAAACGGTCCGTCGCTCCGCAACTGGGGTATGGAGTTCAGCTTGGGCTATCGCACAACACTTGCTAACGGACTCGGAATCGACGTCAACGGCAATTTGGATTTCTTCCGCAACAAGGTAACTTATCTGCCTTCATCTACAACGGGTGCTTATACTCATACTACAAAAGAAAATCTCGTACAGAGCGGCAAGTCATACGGTTCTATCGTTGGATATGTAGCTGACGGAATATTCCAGACTCAAGAGGAAGTTGACAAGTCTGGACAGCCAAACGCACGTGTCGGTGGACTGAAATACAAGGATTTGGATCACAGTGGCAGCATTAATGCCGACGACCAGACTTGGATTTACGATCCAGTGCCAGCATTCTCTTACGGACTGAACATTGCTCTCAACTACAAGGGATTTGATTTCAGCATGTTCTGGCAGGGTGTTTACGATCAGGACGTCTACAACAACCAGAAGTTCCAGACCGATTTCTGGGCTGTTAACGACCCTGGTTCAAACAAGGGAACACGTCTGCTGAACGCATGGAACACAAACAATACAAGTTCGTCGATTCCTCGCTTGAGCACAATGAATGCTGCAGATGAGGGCAGGGCTTCTTCATACTTCGTGGAGAATGGTTCTTACCTGAAGCTCCGCACTCTGCAGATTGGATACAATATACCTAAGAGTGTTTTGTCAAAAGTCAAGATGTCAAGTGCACGCATTTATGTTTCCGGACAGAATCTGCTTACTATAAAGAGCAAGAGCCTGACATGCTCCGACCCTGAGAATCCTGACTGGAATTATCCTTTGGCAACATCATTGTCGTTTGGACTTCAAGTTGGTTTCTAATACAAATTGCAGAATTATCATTAATACATATAAGGTATAACGATTAAACGAATTTTCATTATGAAAAAGATATATACAATAGTGCTTGCAGTAGCACTTGCAGGAACATTCGCAAGTTGTGATGACTTTCTGGACTATAATCCGTCAGGTGTGATAGACGAAGACAAGGCCTTCAATGAGCCGGAAAAGATGGTGAACAGCGCATACGCCATGCTTGGTGACTGCTGGTACAGCTATCCGTTCAATCTCTGGCCTTATGGCGACCTGTCATCAGACGACTGTCTGAAAGGTGGCTGGGGAACTGGTGACACTGGTTACCACGATGTGGAAATATGGAAGACTCTGACTTCTACAAAAGGGGAACTCGATGAACTTTGGTATCGCCTTTACTGTGCCGTATCTCGTTGCAACCGTGCGTTGGTCTCTCTTGAACAGAACGGCGAAAAGACCCTTGGAGCTGAAACAACGAAACAGCGCGAAGCTGAGGTTAGATTCCTCCGTGCACATTTCTATTTCAAGCTGATTACCATGTTCCGCCAGATTCCATGGATTGACGAAAAGGTGTATGCCGACAATGCTACGGAGAAGACTTCTAACACACAATTCACATACGAGGAACTGTTCCAGAAGATTATCGATGATTTCCAGTTTGCCCATGATGTTCTACCAGCGAAGCAGGCTGATGGCGGACGTGCCAACAAGATTGCTGCTGCCGGATATTTGGCAAAATGTTATCTCACATTGGCTTGGGGCGACGGATATGAGGCAACCGATGGCGTTGACCATATCAACAAGCAATACATGCAGAAGGTTGTTGACTATACTGATGAGGTAAAGAATTCCAATTATGGATATCTGGAAGACTACGGCGACATTTTCTTGCCTGAATACAAGAACAGTAAGGAGTCTGTATTCGCCGTGCAAACCTCTGATTATAGCGGAGACCATACAAAATATGGTCGTGCCAACTGGTCGAACATGTTGAACGGCTGTTGGGGTATCTGGTCTTGCGGATGGGATGTTCACAAACCATCACAGGACCTGGTGAATGCCTTCAAGACACGCAACGGACTGCCAGAGTTTGATGACTACAACAATAGTATCGACTACCCGGTAAACGGCAAGGTCACTGCCCAGAAATGGGATCCACGTTTGTTCCACACCATCGGTATGCCTACCTTCCCATATAAATACGAAAAGGAATACACTCTGACGACAGACAATTCCCGCACTCCTAACGTCTACGGTTATTACACTTCAATGAAAGAAGTGCCACAACGCTCTAAAGGTGAAACATATAACGGCTCATGGCAGGCTTTCGCAATGAACGACTACGTATTGAGATACACCGATGTAATGCTTATGAGAGCCGAAGCTCTTATAGAACTTGACCGTCTTGGAGAAGCACGCACCATAATTAACGATATCAGACAGAGAGCAAAGAATTCTATAGACAAACACATTGACTATGCCAAAGACCAGTGTGACATTGCTCTCTATCCAGAGTCTTATTTCCAGGATAAGGAAACTGCACGGAAATGCCTGCGCTGGGAGCGTCGTCTTGAGTTGGCAATGGAAAACGGAAGATTCTTCGACTTGCGCCGTTGGGGAATAGCTTCAACTACGCTGAATAATTACTTCAAGACAGAGCAGAAGGATGTTTACACATTTACCGACAAGAATGGTAATACAGTAAATCAGACTTACGCCGAATATCTGAGGGATGCCCACTTCACAGCCGGCAAGAATGAATTCTATCCAGTGCCATACAACCAGTTATATTATATACCAGGCTTGTATAAGCAGAACAAAGGATACGACGATGCAAAATAAGAATATTGATTTTCCTATAATATAAGTATAGGTTAGTCAAAAGAAGTTAATAGGTAAACTTTAGTCAGAAAAGGTGATTGGATTGATTCAGGATAACATTTAAATTTAAGAATACAGAGATATGAAAAGAAATATATTATCAGTTCTGATTGCTCTGGCATCAATAGGCACAGCATGCGCACAGGAAACACAGTTTCTGAGCAGCAACCATTGTCTGTACCGTATACAGCAGAAGGACAAATGCCTGTTGCTGCCAGTACAGGAGAGTGCAGAAATGAGCAACATAAAGGTTATCGCCGGCAACAAACAGATGAAGTCGCTCAATGTACGACTGGCAATGAACAAGGTGGATTATTATGTCCCGCTTTATCTGGATGAATTCAATGAGGAAAAGACGTTAGCTCTTGATATTCACGTGAACGGCAACTACCGCAACGATGGTGGTATTTCCACTTTCACTTGCTGGAAGAATATCAAGAATGCAGAGAGCTTTGACACGACAAACCGCGAACAATATCGTCCGCTCTACCATCACACCCCAGCTTACGGATGGATGAACGACCCGAACGGAATGTTCTTCAAGGACGGTGTGTGGCATCTCTACTTCCAGCATAACCCTTATGGTTCGCAGTGGGAGAACATGACATGGGGCCACTCCACATCAACCGACCTCATACATTGGACGTTCCAAGGCGACCCAGTACAGCCCGATGCTTGGGGTTCAATATTCAGCGGCTCGTCAGTGGTAGACAAGAACAACACTGCCGGATTTGGAGAAAACGCCATCGTGGCTCTCTACACATCAGCCGGTGAGAATCAGACGCAGAGCATGGCTTACAGCACCGACAACGGAAAGACTTTCACAAAATATGATGGCAATCCGATAATAACGAGCAACGTGCCCGACTTCCGCGATCCTCACATGTTCTGGAACGAGGATATCAAGAAATGGAACATGATTCTCGCTGCCGGACAGCAGATGAACATCTACTCGTCTGACAATCTGAAAGACTGGAAGTTTGAAAGCTCGTTCGGAGCCGAATACGGCAGTCATGGCGGTGTATGGGAATGCCCGGATTTGATGAAGATGAAAGTACGTGGCACAGACAAAGAGAAATGGATGCTTGTGTGCAACATAAATCCTGGAGGTCCTTCCGGAGGTTCGGCAACACAATATTTTGTTGGTGACTTCGACGGACATAAATTTACTTGCGAATCGAAACCGGAAGTGACAAAATGGATGGACTATGGTAAAGACCACTATGCCACCGTTACTTTCGACAATGCTCCCAACGGCAGACACGTGGCTTTGGCATGGATGAGCAACTGGCAGTATGCCAATCAGGTGCCTACGTTGCAGTATCGTTCTGCCAACTCCATTCCTCGCGACTTGGGACTCTTCGAATATAAAGGCAACACTTATTGCAGCGTTACTCCATCAGAAGAGATTACTGCTGCACGAAGTAAAAAACCATCAAAGTCTTTGAGCGAAGCTTGCGAAATGGTGGTCAATCTGAAGGGTGATGCCACGATTACGCTGAGCAACAGCAATGGCGAGAAGGTGGTCATGACATATAAGGCAAAGGACGAAACATTCTCGATGGACCGCACACTAAGCGGAAAGACCGATTTCAGCAGCGACTTTGCTGCCATAACTACAGCCCCTGTATATGGCAAGATGAACAAGCTGCGCATATTCAT
>OGQO01000946.1_pt1 | contig 28659 bp, 31 predicted proteins | sample 1553241 | NCBI WGS metagenome assembly OGQO01 (sample SAMEA2579933, study PRJEB22360) | human gut metagenome | biome: human gut; feature: human-associated habitat; material: faeces | place: Denmark | collected 2008/2010
ACCCAATTATTACGGACTTTTCCGAGCCTCTGACATTATTCCCACTCGAACGCCAGACCTTAATTTCTCGTGATAATATGCACTGAAAGTACGCTTTTCGTCCACATATTCCACACATTTCAAGCTATCCGTAGCATCTCCAAGAATTCTGTAGCCATTTTGTAGCCACTGGCTACAACGCAACCTCCGCTGGCTAATTCACCTCAAAGCCACTCGGTACTATCGAGTTCAAATAATACATGGAGGTTTGCAATATGGAAAAATATATCTACGATAACAGCAACGGCCTTTGGTATGAACTGCACGGAGATTATTATCTTCCGTGTATGATCATCCCGGAGGATGAAGTACACATCATCGGTATCTGGGGCAGAAAGCGCCATCAGTATCTCAGAGAACATAGTCCTATACTCTACTCCAATCTGATTCTCAGCGGCAAACTGTTCAGCTATCTTGCTGACATTTACACTCAGGATAGAAATAAGCTCGATCTGCTCGAAACACAGCTGGCAGAGAAAGATGGTATCAATGAACATCTGAAAGCACAGGATCAGATGGCATGGGTCAGAGCCAAAAACAACATCCGCAACCGTGCAGAGGAAATCGTCCTCAAAGAACTGATCTACGGGGGAATGCGGTATGAGAATCCTTGAAGAATTCTGGTATGGCAATATTGAGCCAACAGAATACAACACATCTTCTTGCAAGGAGTACAAGAAATTGCTGGAGCTGATCTGTAGAAACCAAGAAAATCTTCAAGCCACCATGACAGACGAGCAGAAAGAATTGTTTAAGAGGTACACGGATCGTGTACGAGAGTGTCAGACAATAACTGACTTCATGATATTCCAAAATGGCTTTAAGCTGGGTGCCATGATGATGCTGGAAATCATGGAAGAATAACAATAGTGACAATCAGCCGAGCAATCACCTATTGCTCAGCTGATAATTCATTCTGTAAACGCTGCTGCAAGCTGATTACTCAGTTCAGAGAGCGATCTAATTAACCCTAAATTGCTATACTCGAAGTTCTGTGTTAGACTATCCCATTGCATAAATCCAAGACAGTGCTCATGGTTGGCATCATTAACAATAGTTTTAATATGAGACAAATGATCTTCGGTAGAAAGAATTTGAGCCAAACGAGGACTTGCTCCATTGTCAATATTTACAAGCAACCCATATTTTGCTCCAGACACAAGGCAATAGCCAACAAGCTGAGACCACTCTTTCAACCCTGCACTATTCATCAGCTTGACTTCAAGGATAAGTAATTCAAACTTTATGCCATCGGTAATCAGCGCAAAAATATCAAGATTTAAAGGAGGAACTCTCTGAGCAAATGCACTTGCACAAGCACACTTTTCGGGATTTGCATTAATAATTCTCTGTAGATTTGTTTTAAGTTCTCCAATTCCCCAGAAAACCTCTAATTCCCTCCAATGTCTGGCTCGAAAGTTACTTTTTAATTGGGCTTCGATAAATTGCTGTATTTCTGGATAGTAGGACACCTCGTTACGTCTGGTCGGCATTTCTTAAATCCTCCTCCGTAATTTGGCGAACTATGAGTTTGTACTCATTGTCTGGATCACGAGTAACCAAACTGCTGTATACATCCGGATTACACGCACCAATCAGTGCACCTCTACCGTTACCAACAATCACGAGAGGAGTAAGCAAGTCCGGACGTCTGATCTCTACGCACTCTCCTTCATCCGCTTCAATGTGGCGCTCAATTATTTGGATATAGCCTTTAGGGCGTTTTCCAAACAGTTCATCGTCATTGGCAATTACATACGCCACAGCCTGAAGTACCTCCGTAATAGAATAACCGGTACGATTTGCATCACCATAGAGCAGAGAATCCGCATTTTCATTGTAAATGGCCAGCAAAGAAGAAATGCTCACATTATTGATTACATACTCTCTCTGCGACATAAGCGGATCATCCTGAATGATTTCTTCAATACGGAGGTTTGCATCTTTACACAAGATAGGGAAAGGAATAATCAACTCACCAAGATTGGCGAAGCAATTGCATACCTCTCCATATGGAGCGTGTTCACAGCCAAGAACCGTACAAAAATGGCGGAAGTGCAGGTAGTGTCCACCTCTTATAGATTCAGGTAGACGCTGATCATTCTCAGCGGGATGTACACAGGATGGAGTTACATGGAAGTTTCTATCTTCACAACGCTCTGCTTCATGTGTCTGCTGCTGCAATCTGCGGTTCTCGTTAGAAGTCTCGGCTTTCGTTCTGAACGCAAATGCACCGAAACGGGCGTACTGATCAAGCAGAATACGCAATTTGAACCCCTTGTTCCACTGTGAATAGTAAGGATCGCTTGTGCAATGAATATTAGGATGGTTCCAGTTAACCTGATCTGGTATGCAGTTTATGCTATAAAGCAATTTGCACAGATCACATACAAACTGGAAGTTATATCCTTTGATTTCAAATGAAAGGATCTGATGTTCGTCTGAAAATCTTCGCTGAGACTTTGCCATACTTCCTATCGTATCAGCAAGGCCAGCAACAAAACGTCTTTTCAGATTGTCATCTACCAGTTCAGGGACGATTCCACTTATATTAGCATTTCCTCTTATTTCACCTTCACAAGTTATGCCATAACGAGTTAAATCTTCTTGTACTTCTGTTATATCGCCTTCGCACAAAATTGTCCATGTACCGCCCGGTGTTGCTTCATATTGAACAGACAAATTATAGACTGCTCTAAACATCTGACCGACTTTACGTAGAATATCACCAGCAATCTGGCCTGCCCTTTGAGGATTATCAATATAAGATCCCCATTTTTTATATGGTAAGCGGATTCGGAAAACATCTTCTGCATTCCCAAACACACCGCCACCAATTATCAAACCAAGTAAATATGCTTTATCGGTATCCATGTCGTTACCCCCTTATTCTTTGTTGGAATCAGTAGTAAAGACCTGATCCATGATAGCCTTAGCAATATTGTACGCCAAGGTAACGGGGACAGCATTACCGATAACCTTATACATCGCAGTAATATTTTTAGGTGTGTCAGTAATGAATTTGAAATCATCCGGGAATGTCTGGATGCGGGCAACCTCTCGAACAGTATATCTTCTGTTCTCAGTAGGATGAATAATGCCACAGTTTTCAGGCTGTGCAGATGCTGTCATTGTTCCACAGATTTCGTTTCTGGAAAAACGGCGATAAAAATTCGGTGAATGATATTTTTTCATATCATCACGAATTCTTTGGAAACGAGGAGCCAGATGCTCATATGGAACATCTTTCCAAGAACCACCTTCAGGAATATATTCAATCATATCTAAAGCCTGAGGAGAAAACGGCCAATCGACATGATTTTCATCATCTTCAGGGACATCCAAAATGTTTTTCAATGCAAGGTTCTCTTTGCTCTGTTTTGGAGGAAAAGTGAATGTCTTGCCCAAATCCTTACGAACACCGACAAACAGAACTCGCTGACGATTCTGCGGAACTCCATAATCAGCAGCGTTCACAAGCTGATACACAACATTGTATCCAATGTCGTTCATAGAAGACAAGTCTTCTACAATTACATCTGCCAAATTACGTCCATCAATATATTTGGTCGAAAGTAATCCCTTAACATTTTCAAAAACAATAACCTTGGGCATCTTTTTCGCAATGATACGCAAACATTCTTTGTACAGCATACCACGGGAATCATGAACACCTTTACGATTGCCGGCGTTTGAGAATGGCTGACAAGGGAAACCCGCAGTCAAAATGTTTCCATCTGGAATTTCATCCTCACCAACAGTTAAAATATCACGCTTGTCGATTTTGCCAAGGTTAAGCGAATATACGGCTTGGGCATCGGAATCAAAATCATTTGCCCACACAATATTGAAGCCAGCTTTTTCAAATCCGAGATCCATACCCCCGCATCCCGAGAATAAGGAAATTTGCTTCGGTCCGTTTTTAATAGATTCAGGCTTATTCTTGCTGCTCTCCATAACCGGATTCTCGACCGTTTTTGCATCAGAAAAAACTTCCAATTCAAGCTGGGAATTTGAAGTGGAAGATAAGTATGAATCTATATCACAAGTACGAATACGCCATGTACGATTGCTAAGTTTGGATGCCTGAAGTGTGCCCTCTCCAATCATACGGCGCACAGTTTTTTCAGATAACTGCAGATATTTAGCTGTTTGTGCAACAGTCAATAACTCCATATCCATAAAATGTTCACCTCTATATTTTTTCGTCCATTATAGCATTTTCATATATCAAAGGTCAATGATATGAAGGTATTTTTATGGACAATTTTGGACATTCATCATTTATACGAAATATACGAAGTCCGTCAGAGTCAAAAGAGTTGACTTTGACGGACTTTGCCCTTTGATTATCTTGTATCCTTGTTTGCATTGCTCTTTTCTTTAATGTTTGGAAAAATACGACCACAGATTATTTCAGGAAATCACATCCTCATAGGTGCGAATCCTCTTGCGGAGCCGATCATTTTCCTGCTCCAGATCCGCTGTGCGGAGCTGACCACGGACGGATTTGTATTGAGCCAGCTCTAGGACATAAAAGGGTACAGACCACCCGGAATACCTACAGTAACCTGTACCCGAACAAGCAGACTGAAGTAGCCGCTCAGCTTAGTATGATGACAGAAAAAGACGATGGCTACGAAAAAATCGGTTGATGTAGCCATTTTGTAGCCACTGAAAAACAAGAGTCCCGAAAACCCCTGTGTTTACAAGGTTTTTCGGTACTCAAAATCCTATTTTAACTTATTCCCACTCGATAGTAGCGTTCGGTTTTGGCGACAAATCATAGCAGACGCGGTTGACGTTTTTGACTTCAGCCAGAATCCTGTTGGTGATTTTGTGCAGGATCGGCCAGTCCAGTTCTTCGATAGTTGCAGTCATAGCGTCAACGGTATTGATCGCACGGATGATCACAGGATACTCGAAGGTTCTGGCGTTATCGCGTACACCGACGGATTTAAAATCAGGTACAACGGTAAAATACTGCCATACTTTTTTATCTAATCCGGCATTGGCGAATTCTTCACGCAAAATAGCGTCAGCTTCACGCACTGCTTCCAGACGCTCTTTAGTTATAGCGCCCAGGCATCTTACGCCAAGTCCCGGTCCGGGGAACGGCTGACGGTAAACCATACTGTGCGGCAAACCCAGTTCGATACCGCAGGCACGTACCTCGTCTTTAAAAAGCTGATACAAAGGTTCAACCAGCTTGAACTGCAGATCTTCAGGCAGTCCTCCGACATTATGATGGCTTTTAACGCTCTTGGCTGTTTTAGTGCCGGATTCTACTACGTCAGGATAAATAGTGCCCTGTCCCAGGAATTCGATACCGTCCAGTTTACGCGCTTCTTCTTCAAAAACACGGATAAATTCGGCGCCGATGATTTTTCTTTTCGCTTCCGGATCAGCTACGCCAGCCAGTTTAGAGAGGAAACGTTCGCTGGCATCAACATAGACAAGATTAGCTTTCAGTTCGTCTCTGAAGACTCTGACGACGCTTTCAGACTCATCCTTACGCATCAGGCCATGGTTAACATGCACGCAGGTCAGCTGCGAGCCGATAGCTTTGATCAAAAGCGCTGCTACAACAGAAGAATCGACACCGCCGGACAAAGCCAGCAGAACTTTTTTATCGCCGACCTGTTTTTTGATCAGTTCGATCTGATCATTGATGAAATTTTTCATATTCCAGTTGGCTGTGGCATGACACTCATCAAAAACAAATTTTTTGAGCACTTCCAGCATGGCTGTATGTTCCGGCCAGGCAGGCAGATTTTCTACTTTAGCCAAAGTATGGCCGACAGACATTATCGGCACTCCAAACTGATAAACGGCTGCTTCCACGTCGATTGGCTGACCGTCGATAATATTATTTTCTCCCCCGTTGATGATGATACCTTTAACATTAGGCAGCGCTTTCAGTTCTGCTGCTGTGATATCATGTGGTTTGATCTCGCTGTAAACACCCAGTTCCCTTACGGCGCGAGCCACCATTGTGTTTTCGTGGCTGCCCAAATCTAAAATTACGATCATATCCTGCTGCATATCCATTCTCCTATCTGCAATAAAATTTTACACCAGCTTAGATATATTAATTGTAACATATTTAACGCCTGCTTCTCCACTAAATTATTGCAGAAAACTTAACTAAATTCATCTTGTGTCTGCATAAAATAAAACCGTACTGTTTTGGATCACAGGTACGGTTTTATTTGTTATCTAATATTTCATACCCTCATTACCATTCTCTGGGTATTTCATTAAAATGTCCGGCGATAAACATAGTCGTCGTAATAGCAGCCAGTAGATTATTCTGTTCGTCTGTCATTTCCGCCATAATGACCATAGTTGTCTGCCCATGGTGTTTGACCTGGCTTTTAACGATCGCCGTCCCCGTACCTGGCAGATTGCTGATAAAATTGATATTGAAGCTCAATGTCTGCACAACCTCGCCGACACTGGCTCCGGTAATGCCCATAACTGTATCGGCTAATGCCGCCAAAGCACCGCCGTGCACACCCAGCCAGTGATTGGTATGGATGTCAAAATCTATCGGCATCTTTACCGTCGCACCGCCGCAGTGGATCTCATCGATCTCTATCTTCAGCAAATTCATAAACGCGCTGCTGCTCCAGATCTGTTTGATATGGGCAGCTACATCTGTTACTGTGTTCATTCAATCACCTCTTACTTATATATACATATTAACCAGCACCATATACAACGGTACGACAACAATACCTAAAAGCACCGTTAAAAAACTTAACGTCGCCGCATAAGCAGAATCCGCGCCATAATTTTTAGCTACAATCGCCATCTGTGTCATCGCCGGCATGGTCGCCTGCATAGTGAAAACCTGTGCTGACAGCGGCGTTACCGGCAGCAGCGGTACCAGAGCCAAAACACATACTGGACAAACCAGAAAACGTCCGGCAACGCCTAGCAGCAGATCTTTATCGAAACCGATTTCTCCCAACGGGATCTTACTCATCTCGATGCCAATAAAAACCAACGATAAAGGCGTCGTCAAATTACCTATATATTGGAAGCTGTTCATCAAAAAAGACGGCAGCCTGCAGTCCAGCAAGACTAAAATGATACCGACAATGAAGCCGGCCAGTGGCGGAGAAAAAATTTTCTTCAGTGCTGCCGGAGAAAAAAACGCTGGTTTATTCTTTGTATCACTCAGGGTATCCTGCACAATATTATGTACACCAAGTGTCCAGAAAAAGGTTGTATTGACCATATAATAAAGCATTACTGCCGGGATACTTTTTTCACCAAACAGAGCCAGGTTGACCGGCAGACCAATAAACATGGTATTAGCAATAAAAAAATTAGTACAGAAAATGCCGCGCCGTTCTTTTTTTATTTTAAAAACGTGAGCAGCTATTGTACCGACACCAAAAGCCAGCAGCATGGAACATATCGGCAGCAGCAGATCAGGCGCCATGGCAACCAGTTTATTATGATCAAAATTTTTACTGATACTGACGATCATATAAAGAGGTAATGACACAGCAGTTACCAGCCTGGCGATCAATGCGCTGCTGTACTCGTCAAACCAGCCGCGTCTGCTTAACACAAAACCGATACCAATGATAAAAACTATACTGAAAATACCTTCCAGTGCTTTTAAAACAAATTCCATACCGCACCTCTTTTCTGGTTGTAACAGCAAAATAAGGCCCTTTTAGCGGGCCTTATTTTGCTTGATGGAGGAATGGCATAATCACACCTTCTATGCCGGAAGCAGTAAACATCTATCTAATCTTTCCCCTGCGACCTGTCCTAAATAATCGCAACGGGGAATTCCTTGTTTTCAACTAAATATAACGCAGCCGTAACAGACAACAGATCGGCACTGCCGCCGGGACTGATCCGTTCATTCCTGAAAAGTTCTTCACTTTCTGCCAGCAGCCGGCGTCCAGAATCAGTAAAAATACTTCCCTGCGCCAAAATATCTCTGGCACGCTGCTGTACAAACGGCAGCTTCGCATAACCGCCGCGCCAGATGACATTAGAATCCTGCACAACCGTCATTAAATGAACCAAAGCATGAACCAAAGCATCGTTCAGTCCAGCGCCTTTGGCAAACGCTTCCTTTAAGCCGGGCAACCCGTTTTGTCGTACACTGGGAAATCCTGCTTCCACTTCGCCGCGGATACCCGTGATACCATAAGCCTGATATAATCTTTCTCCTGCCGTCAAAGGCCGGTCTGCCTGCAGTCCAGCCAGCTCATTCTCTGTCAGCCCCTGCGTCATTTCTGCCACGATAGAGCACAGTGCTTTACTGTCCAGACCTTTATTCATGGCAGCCCCTGCGGCAGCAGCCAATAGCCCACCGGCAAATAAAATGCCTCTTTGGGTATTGACTCCTTTCGTCACGCGCAGCAGCTCCTGCTCCGCACTGACGCCGTAACGTCTTACCTTTCCAAATAACTCCTGATAATTTCCATTATGCTTCATCCCTAAAATCTGTAAATCACTGAAAGCTTTTGCCAAAACCGCAGAACCGGCAGCAAAAGTCAAAATACTCATATCTGTATGAGCACCGCCGCCATGACGGGTGACTAAGCCTGGTTTTGGATGGACGCAAACCTCCATAAAAACCGCCTGCGTCAAAAACATACTCATTTGCCGTAAAGTTTCAGATTTAGCAGAAAGCTGGCGGGCTGATATCTCGACTACTATTTCTTTAAACGTACCTTGCTCATTTAATTTTTTAGCTTGGTGATCATACATCGCTGCACCTGCTTTCTGCCGGGATCATTACTTAACCAAAAATAGCTTTTGTTGCAAAATACAGAATTGACGGAAATACCAGACAGCCGGAACCGGTATAGAATGTAGCTGTCATTGCCGCATACGGAACCAGTTTGGGATCGACTGCTGCCATCCCGGCAGCCGTACCGGAAGTAGTACCCATCAAACCGCCATAGATCATGGCGGACTGAGGATTATCAAGTCCGACAAATTTAGCAACAAATGGAGTCAGAATCATAACCAGAACAGATTTAACAACGCCGGCGGCGATGCTGATGGCTATAACCTCGGAAGACGCTCCCAGTGAAGCCCCTGTTACAGGTCCTACAACAAAGGTTGCCACACCGGCGCCGATGGTTACCAGACTTACAGAATCAGTATAGCCCATGGCATAAGCCACACCCACACCTGCTACCCAGGAAGTCAATAAGCCAAAAATAAGCGAAAGCACACCTACAAGACCAACTTTTTTGATTTCACGCAGGTCAGCGCCAAAAGCAGTGGAAACGATGGCAAAATCACGGAACATAGCTCCGCCCATAACACCAACGCCGGCAAACATCGGAATGCTCGCCAAACCTTTATGACCGCCGCCGACTACACCGCCGATATATGCCAGAATCAGACCGAAGAAGATCGCAATTGCGGAGCCATGGATACGTCCCTTGGTCAAACCGCCGATTTTATAGGCAATCCAGGTAGTGATACCGATGATAATAAAAGCCGCAACTAATCCGTTTTTAGTAATAAGTTTAATGAACATTGCTGCGAAATCCATATAAAACGCCTCCCATTCTTTTTATGACTATGCACCAAATTTTCTTAAAATAGGAATAAAGACAAAGCCGAGGGCTACGCCCAGTACTCCGCCCAATACAGCGATCGTTCCGCCGGATAAAGCGGCGACAACGTCCTGAATGGAACTCATAGCCACAACGATGGGAATATACATGGCGCTCCAGAAAGCAATACCTTCCTGCCCTTTTTTATCAAGCCAGCCTGCATCTATACCTTTATTGGTAAGAATAATCAGCAGCAGCATAGCAAAACCAACCCCGCCGACATTAGCCTTAACACCCAGAAGCGCGCCTAAAATATCGCCAATGTAATTACCTGTTAAAAAACAAAATGCTAATAACGCAACACCATAAATAATCATGAGATTACACCACCTTAGTACAATTTTTTATTATCGCTCCCCACTCAAGGGGAGCGAAACAACTAAAGGCAACGGTAAAAATTTACTTATTCAACTACGGCAATAACCTGACCGGCACTTACGCGGTCGCCGGGCTGCACTTTATATTCTTTGACTACTCCGGCTACCGGGGAAGGTACCAGCTGTTTCATTTTCATTGCTTCCATTACTATCAGTACGTCTTTTACTTCAACGCTGTCGCCTACTTGTTTTTCAAAGCGAACTATTTTACCGGGTACGCGAGATTTAATTTCCATGATTTATGCCTCCTGTGACAGTATTTCCACAACTGTCTTTTTCTTTAATATTTGTACATCCTGTAAACTCTTGCCTAAAACTGTCTGTGTCGGCTGAAATAATTCAGCCGCCTTAATACCATAGCCATTAATAAGCTCCGTTTCCAGATCAATGTCTACCTGAAACTTCTTTCCAATGGCCTGCAGTTCTGTATATACCTCCTGCAGCTGCTGCAAAAACAATCCCGTTATCAACAGATCAAGATCAGATTCGCTGTTGGTAAAAGGTAAACCGGTAGCTATTTCCAACCCGGCCGAACCTAAAATTCCCAGTTTCAGCCGCCTCTCTGCCGCATAGCTGCATGCCGCCTGCGCCGCTGCCAGACAATTCGTAGATACTTTAAATTCAGCTGCCGCAAGCTCATAAGGCCGTTTTAATTTAACTGCTTCGCCTACCTCCAGCTCTGCTGTCAGGCGTAAACGCCGTCCCTCACATAGCTGCGGATGCACAAAGCCCAACGGTATCACGTCTGCCGAAAGTACTTCCGCACGTCTGACTATTCCGGGAATAACGCTGTCAGCGCGGAAAATATCCGCCGCTAAAAATGCCTTTTCCCCTGTCAGCTCGTTTAAAAACACTTGTTTCAGCCTTGCCCTGCCGATACTGCTCGGATAAACCAGGTCATGCCTTTTTAACTGCGTTTTGTCCATACGGGATCCGCCTTACTGTTCTGCTGATAATCAAGCTGCGCCTGTACCATAGTGTCGAAAAATTCCGTCTGTACAGGCCCGGTGATTGTAACAGAAGGTATTTCAATTCCTGATATAGGATCGCCCCGCAGTTCCAATATTGTTTGTTCGGCATTGACCTGTACTTCAGGACTGACCTTGACGATCCGGCCTTTAATCCTCAAAATACTGCGGGCCACCCTGTTTAAGGTAACGGCTGAGGCCAGAGTAGTAGCTTTTACGATCACTTCATACTCCGGATAAGTCCGTTCCCGGCGGTAAGTAATGATCTTACCGGCCTTATTACAGACATGTCCCGACTCTGAACACGGAAAACTGTCACCCATCGGCAGGCCGCCTGCTATCAGCTCATAATATTGCTGTCCGCCCCTGATGGCCGCCGGTGTCAGTTCGATATCGTCCCTGACAGGGATACCGTCCATAGCCAGCCAGCCTATTTCCTGGCAGCCGTATAAATCATGTACTTCCGCCTGCAGAAGTTCCTGCGCCACCGGCAGCAACTCCAGATCCAGAGGCGTACCGGCAGTCAACAGCTTTACTCCTTTAGGCAGATCTTCAGCAACGCCCATATTTTTAGCATCTGTCAGTGCCGCCCGTAAAAACGCAGACTCACCCACCACAGCTGCAGGCCTCTCTTTATACAACGCTGCCAGAAAGGCATCACGGCTGGAGCGCACTAAAAACGACCATTTCAAACCAAAATCTTTTAAAGCCTGCCCTGAAAAAACATTTACCAGCGGCGGATAAGTAACAAGCAGCTTATCGCCGCACTTTAGTCCAGCGCGCTCTAAGATCCTGACCGAAGCTCTGATGCGTGCCGGCAATTCAGCATAGGTAACACCGACGATATTTTGAAAAGCCGATGTTCCCGTTGTAAAGGTAAGATAAGCAAGATTCAAAGGCGTATGAACATCTTCGATCACATGAGCCGCCGTTGGCCCGGCAATGCCTTTATCCGCCAAAGTACGCTTCGGCATCTCCTCCAGTTTGGGAGCAGAACCGAAATCTTCGACCAGCAGGCTTATTTCCTGAAGCAAGCTGTTCATCTGCAATCTCCTTACGCGTTGATATATTTATCGGCAACTGCAGTAAATTCTGCATTGACCTTGGCAATAGCTTCCATTCTATGGGTCCGTCCGCCCCGCTCATTGCCCAGAATACCTCTGCCCCAGGGACCGAGCAGTTCGCCTTTCCCTTCAGCCTTTAATTTAGCAACCTCATCGATATGCCGGATAATTACTTCCCGCATATCTTCTACCTGATTGACAATTTCCTGTACGCCGCCCAGTTTGTAGAAGAAATCTACACCGGCTGCAAAAACAGGATTGCTGGTAGAAAGCTCTTCCAACCGTTCGATATCCATTTTCGTGATCCTGGCAATGGAGGTCAGCGGCATAACATGGATCATGGTGCCGAAATCTTTGGAAAGGGCCAGAATATGGTCGGCCTGCAAACCATGGCACAGGAAAGCTCCGGAAATTGCGCGGCCAATGACCATGGCCACGATTGGATGTCCTGCTTTGCGTGCTTCGGCTAAAGCCAGCTGATAACCGCCTGTGGATTTATTCATACCGGCGATTTCTTCCATTTTGCCGGGACCGTTACCAGGAGTATCAACTATCAAAACGATAGCGCGTTTCTCAGGCAGCGGTTTATCCTTATCGGCTTCCATAGTCCGATAAACTGCCGTTGCCATCTTATAACCTTCCTCAAGTCCGATGACACCGCCGAAAACAACAGGAAATCTGTCGTTAAACGCCATCGCATCATTAGCGATGATCGTAGTCGGTTTGCCGTTCAGCTTAGCAGTACCGACAACAGACCCGGGGCCATAATCAGGATCGAAGCTGTAACCGTCAATGATATTTTCCTGGAAGGAATCTTTATCGATGATCATATCAATAGCATCGCGTCCGCGACCTATCATAGTGTTGTCCAATTCTTCCATGTTCATATTCCTCCTTTTCCTTAACTGCGTACTCTGCGTTTTACTACTTTAAGGAATTCCGCTGTCGTCATCTCAGGCAAAGCTGCCGGATCTTCATTACCGAAATATTTCCACAGATCCATCGAATCCTTCGGCTGCATATCTCCAACAAGCTTCACCAGCTCCTGCTGTTCCTGTACCAGCTTCAGAGAACCGATACGGCGCATTTTTTCGATCTCAGCCATTGGTATCTCAGCCACTTCAGCCAGAGTTTTATGGAACTCACCGATTTTATCTTCAACAAGATAGTTACAATCCTGAATGATATATTTATGTTTGGCGCCGGTTGTCCGGTAAACCAAAGCCTTGTTGGAAGCGTCAAATTCGTCTTTGCCCATTTCCTGTTCGATTACTTCCGGACCAGTCAGGCCGATACGCCCTTCTTCATTCATCACAATGACGTCGGTAGCTGCAGCTACAAAGCCCATACCGCCAAAGCAGCCGACTTTACTGCCAACTACCGCTACTACCGGAACGATACCTCGGCAGTCCTGGAAGGCATCCATTACTTCGGCATGGGCCAGAAGTCCGGCATTGGCTTCGTGCAGACGTACGCCGCCGGTTTCAAAAGAAACCGCGACCAGCGGACGTCTTGCAGTATATTCTTCAGGATATTTAGCTTTAATGTCAGCAGCCGCCTTCAATGCCAGGCGAATAGTTGCGACCATTTTACCGCCATTGACCTCGCCAATAGCGCCGCCAATGAATTTGCCTTCCATTGATACTACAAAAACAGGATGCTTGCCCAGCAAACCAACGCCGCAGACAGTACCGTCATCAAATTCCACAGCAGTCCCAAGTACCGGCAGATGCGGGCTGCAATAACGATCCAGCGGATTTAAAAACTCCGTAAAGGTCCCTTTGTCGACCATGCCCAAAGCACGTTCACGGGCATTAGCGTCAAAGAAGCTGCTGTTTTCAAGTTCAGTCCAGTTTTTCATAATTATTCAGCCTCCTTTGCAGTAGCTTCTGCCAGTGCCTGGCGTAATCTCATATAAACAACGATCGGGGTGGCGTTATCATCGTTGATCTCGATACTTACATTGCCAACACCTGTATCAGTTACAAATTTTCCGAGCATTTTTTCCCAAACCGCATCAAAGCCTTTAACAGGAGTAACTACTTTGGCTTTAACGCCGCCGTTCAAAGCTTTCTTTTCCATAAGTACTTCCAAATCGCCGGAACCGGTTACACCAAGATGCGACCATTCCTTAGCGATTTCCTGTGTTGCAGCAGATTTAAATTCAAATTCCAAAACCTGTAATGCCACGTTAATCTCCTCCTCTTACCAGTTTCTGAATTTAGCAGGCGGATTATACAGACCTTTAGACCAAACGACCAGGTCATGTACGTTTTTAGCCGCCAGCATGGAACGGTTAGCTCTGCTCATATCAATACCAAGATCATCGGCAGTCTTGATCACGCCAAGATCACGCAGACGCAGGGTCTCTTTCGGATCAGCCTTCATACCGACTTCGGTAAAGCCTGCGATACCGCGGATAGCGGCAGTACGTTCTTCCATATTTCTGCATTTATGCAGGTATGCGATACCTTCCTCGGTAATGATATGAGTCAGGTCATCGCCGTAGATCATAACCGGTTCAATCGGCAGATTAGCGTTTTTAGCCAAAGCAAAAGCATCCAGTTCCTCTACGAAGCCAGGCGCCAGTTTTTCACGGAAGGTTTCGGCCAATTGTACGACCAGGCGTTTGCCGCGGTGTACAGGTCCCCACATTGCTTCTTTAATGCCATATTCTTCACCGCATTTAAGCCATGCTTCGGAAGAATGACGACGGCCTTTCGGGTCGCAGCCCATATTTGGAGCGCCGCCGAAGCCTGCCACACGGTTAGCCGTAGCTGTAGAACTGTTGCCATAAGGATCGATCTGCAGTGTGCCGCCGATAAACATATCAATAGCATAATGTCCTGCCGTCTGAGAAAAAGCACGGTTTGAACGCATCGAACCATCCGGCCCGACAAAGAAAATATCACTGCGGGCAGCTACATACTCATCCATGCCCAATTCACCGCCGAAGCAGTGGATCGATTCGACCCAACCGCTTTCAATAGCCGGGATCATCGAAGGATGCGGATTCAAAATAAAGTTGGTGCAGATCTTGCCTTTCAATCCCAGCTCCTCACCATAAGTCGGTAACAGCAGCTCGATTGCAGCCGTATCAAAACCGATACCATGATTCAGGCTTTTAATACCATACTCGCCATAGATACCTTTGATCGCCATCATGCCCTTTAAAACCTGAGCATCAGTAATCAGTGCCGGATCACGTGTAAAGAGCGGTTCGATGTAAAACGGTTTCGGAGATTGAATAACATAATCGACCCAATCACCGGGGATATCAACGCGCGGCAGCTCGTCTACGATCTCGTTGACCTGCGCAATAACGATACCCTGACGGAATTTAGTCGCTTCTACGATCGCCGGAGTATCCTCAGTGCTGAAACCGGTAAACAGATTACCATGGCGATCAGCCTTCGTTGCCGCAATCAATGCGACACGCGGAGTCAAATCAACAAAATAACGTCCATACAGTTCCAAATAAGTATGGATAGCTCCCAGCTCCAATTTGCCTTCTTTTAAAAATTCGGCAATTCGGCCTGCCTGCGGGCCGGAAAAGGACATATCCAGCTTTTTGGCGATACCTTTTTCAAAAACATCCAGATGTTCAGGCAAGGTCAAAACAGACTGTACCATGTGCAGATCATGCACTTTGCCAGGATCGACCTGGCAGAGTGCTTTCGCCAGAAAATCAGCCTGCTTCTGGTTGTTGCCCTCGATGTTGACCTTATCGCCGGGTTTGATAACAGCCTCCAGTAAAGCGACTGCATCTTTGGCATCAACTATTTTTCCTTCTTTGACGTAAGGGGCAGCTGAGGCAGCTCTTGCCGCAGCATCTTTCTTTAAAGAATCCCACTCACGCGTAATACCTTTAAGCTCCATTACATTCTCTCCTTTCTTATTACAAAACTGCTTCATATATACCGAACCCGGATAAAAAAAGAGAGAACAAAGCACAGCTGCAAACTGCGCCTTCATTCTCTCATTCGCCACTATTTACTTTCACCCGGATCTATATATGCATGACTCCCAAACCGGCCCGCTCATGATTAGTCATATAATGCAGCGCCGATTTACCGAACAATGCCACTGCCACGTACGACAGCTATTTTCAGCGCCAGGCTGGCGCTGGAAGAAACGCTGACTAAAATACCTTTTTTAGCTTCCTCCGTGGCGTGAATCAAAGCGTGAATATCATTAGCCGTCTTTTCAATGATTCCAGAATTGAGACTGGCTCCAATTACGGCCCTGTTCACCTTTTCGTGAAAATCATCATAAGAAGTTTTACCGCCGACCTCTGTTACCACAAATTTATGGCCGGCTTCAGTCAATGCTCTTTTGGCCGTTTCTTCGTCTTTCAATGTGCGTGTGAGCGCCAGCAGCATTGCCGCTACGCCTACACTTTTAATACTTTCGCCCAATAAAAATGCTTCCATCTCTCAATCCCTCCCTTTACTGCAACCTCAGCAGCTGCGGATGCTTATTTCACCAAAATCGAAGCTTTCGATTTTTCCCGCAGCATTTCGTACAAGCAAACTCCCATAATCATCCATGTCTTCCGCCATTCCGGAATAAATCTCTGTATCATTGTCCCTTACTATAACCTTATGGCCCAGTGTACAGCTGTAGTCCAGCCAGTCCTGCCTGATCAAAGCAAAACCGCAGCAGTGCCAGTGAGAGTAAAGCAGATCGAATTCATCCAGAAGCGCCTTGAGGACCTGTTCATGCTCGTATTCGATGCCCGTTGCCAGATAAAGAGAAGTGGCTGTAGCTTCTAGCTGGGCTCCGAAATCTTCAGAAGACATATTTATGTTGATACCAATGCCAACAACGGCGTACTCGATACTGCCATCAGCAGCCAGTGCCATTTCTGCTAAAATACCGCAGACTTTTTTACCGTCCAGCATGATATCGTTGGGCCATTTTATAGAAAAATTTTTATCAGTCAGTACCTGCAGAGCTTTCACCACTGCAACGGCTGTCAGCAGCGTTATTTGGGCGCAGTATTCGGAAGCGATCGTTGGTCTGAGGATCATGGAAAACCACAATCCCTTCCCCTCCGGTGATTCCCATTTCCGCCGCATTCGTCCTCGTCCGGCAGTCTGCCTTGCGGCAATAACAATTGTACCTTCTGCTGCCCCCTGCTTTGCAAGCTCCAGCGCTTTCAGATCAGTAGAATCCAACTGCTCATAATAATATATTTTATTGTGCAGTATCTTCTTTATTTCTACCATCTTTATTGCCCCGTCTCAAATCTTATTTAACCAGGTGGATCGTCGAAATAAACACGCCGCAGGCAATTGCTGAAACGATAACGCCGCCGATATTAGCACCCATTGCCACCGGCATGATTACAGCAAACGGATCTTCATCCTCCGCTATATGCTGAGCGATTTTAGCAGTAGTCGGCACACAGGAAATACCGGCAATACCAACAACAGGATTGAAATTTCCTTTTTTGAATTTGTAAACTATCCAGCCGCCTAAAACACCAACAGCACCTGATACTGCCAAAGCTACCACACCAAGAATGATCAGCGGTGCAACTTTGGGATTAAGCAGGGTAGAGGCTTCGCATAAAGTGCCAAGCAAAAGACCCAGCATCAAAGTAGCAGCATAAAGGATAACGTTTTCCAGCAGATCCTGATACGGAACGATTTCAGCTTCTTTGATCGTCATACCCAGGAAGAAGGACATGATCAACGGCGCCGCCATCGGCAGTAAAATACATAACAAAGCACAGCATACTAAAATAAAAATAAATTTTTTGGTTTTCGGAATTTCAGGAGCATCAAAAATGATATCGATACCACGATATTTTTTAGGCACCAGCATTTTTACTAATGTCGGATAGCCTGCATAAGTCAGGCTTAAATAAAGATAAGCAATAACGGAAATCGGGACGAACAGTTCCGGAGCCAGCATCAAGGAAGTAAACAGAACCATCGGCCCATCAGCACCGCCGATCGAAGCTACAGCAGCAGCTTCCGGTGGAGTCAATCCAAGATTCACACCCAGAATAAGCGTAACAAAGGTACCTGCTTCGGCAAAAATAGCAATAATGATGGAAGTCCACGGATTAGCCAAAATAAAACCAATTTCACACATAGCCCCAATGCCCATAAAAACCAGACAGGCTACCAGACTGTTGCTGAAGGTCAAATTATAGATCGGCTGCAAAAAATTGATCTGCATGATATTCATCAATGCGCCCGGTTCTGAAACGAGCGGATCCAAAAACAAAGTGCCAAGCTTACCGCCGTCTAAAAAAAGTACGCCGCAGTTGATACAAATCATACCAACACCCATCGGTACCATGATCAAAGGCTCTAAGGTTCTCTTAAAGCCCAGATAAGCCAGAATAAAACCGAAAATTATCATAAAAATACGCGCACAGGCGATTACAGGATCTTGCACAAATAAACTGGCAATACCAGGAAACAATGTTGCGACCAGACTCATTTCCATCGTTATTCCATCCCTTCTCCATTAGAATTATTATTGCCCATCAATTTATTGAGCAATACCACTACGCCAATCATAAACAACGAAATAGCCGCAGTGAACAAGTAAGAAAATCCTGCATACGCATAAACATTCATTGCTTCAAACCCCTTTCAAACTTTTCTTTCCTGCCGCATCAACTGTCGGTTTCCGGATAACCAAATTATGGTAAAAAAAATAGAGAAACAGAATCATCTCCATCTCTCTTTCACCACTTTGCAATTGCCAATCAGGAAAATTAATGCCAAACACTCGCACACTCACAAGACTTTATACTAACCGGTTTTTACCGGTGCCTTGTCCGTCATTGAAACATGCTTAAAAATAAAAAGACGAAGTAATAGAATCACTATCACTCCGTCACCACTATGCAGTTGTAATAAACTATTTTGAAAACTCTCAAATACTCTCTTGGTAAAGCTCTCATATTCTCTACGCTTTTATAATAACACAAAAAATCGATTTGTCAATTATTTGTTAAATATTTTCAAACTTTTCTATATATGCATAATGCCAAAACCCATGCGTTTATGATTAGTGATATAATGCGCCGCTGAATCTCCATAAAAAGTTACGGCAATCCATCCATTTCCTCTTACAATCGCAACCTTACACGAAATATTGGCCTGAAGCAGGTTCTGGGAATAACCAGATTTTGCATCAGCTGCTGCATGTAATACCGCATGTATCTCCTGCGCAGTTTTTGAAATAACACTACAGTTGAGACAGGCTCCAATAATTGACCGTGTCATTTTTTCTCTAAATTCGCTTTTAGATGCATCGCCGCCAAGTTCCGTAACAGCAAATTTGTAACCTTGTTTCTGTAACAGCTCTTTTAAAGCATTTTCATCGGCCAGTGATGTCGTCATTGCTAACAAAATTGATGCAGCCTCGGTACAATTCAGCATACCCGTCAAAATATCATGTTGCTCCTTCATCTCTGCACTCTCTCTTTCTACTTTTCAAGTACGATTATTATAACATGTACCCCCCCACATCACAAATTTCTGTTCCAAAAAAACAAAGAACTTTGCGTTTACACCAATTTTAAGCATAAACGCAAAGTTTTTTAATTATTAGTTATCGTTTTCCATTTAACTGCAAATTCCGCTCAGTTATCAAAAAATCTGCGCAGTTCCTCATTATCCTTCGTCAGTCCCAAAGCCAGCATCAGCTTTATTCTGGCTTTCTGTCCTGTTAGTTCCCCGCCCAGAATGATCTTACTTGCTTCCATTGACCTGGCGCTGCCAAAATAACTGTACGCCGGAACTACACGCCCCGTATGAACACGTGAAGCCAAAACTACAGGAATATCCCTGCTCCGCACATATTCGATACCTTCCTTAACTGCCGGCGGCACATTCCCGCAGCCTAAAGCTTCAACTATCAATCCCTGTACCGGCTTTTCCGCCAGCATTTTAAATAAATACGCATCCATCCCCGCATAGGTTTTCAGCAAACAGACCTCTTCTGCCAGCACTGCCGGACAGATTTTTTCAAGATTCAGCGGCTGACGTCGAAAAACCACTCTGTCAAAATAAATATGCCCTATAGGACCCCAGCCCGGCGAATGAAATGTAGCACAGGACGTAGTATGCGTTTTGGTAACTTCTGCAGCAGCATGTATCTCATCGTTAAAAATAAGTAATGCGCCTTTGCCCAAGGCTTCATCGCTGGCAGCGACCATTACTGCCGCCAGGATATTTGCCGGTCCGTCCGGTCCTGTTTCTGAAGCGCCGCGCATGGCTCCTGTAAGACAGACAGGCTTGTTCGTTTTTACTGCCAAACCTAACATATAAGCTGTTTCTTCCAGTGTATCTGTCCCGTGGGTCACAACAATGCCGCTGACGTCTTCCCGCTCTGCATATCGATCAGCCATTTTTGCCAAATCAAACATCATCTGCGGTGTTATGTGACCGCTGGGCACATTGGAAAATTCAACTACCTCCACTTCGGCAATCTCCCGCAGTGCCGGGACGGCTTCGATCAAATCATCACCACTGACAGCCGGGATCAGGCCCTGCGTCACAGGATCATATTTCATGGCAATAGTACCGCCTGTAGTCATTACAACAACTTTTTTCATGCTCGCACCTTCCTTGCATCATTATTTACTTCATCATAACATATCAGCCGCCGGCAGACAATTTCCTGCCACCCAAATTCCCGCTGGCATTACAAATGGTGTATAATATTTATATCATTGATTACGAGGTGTCATGTATGATAGTAAGCGGTATCAGCCTGGTTTTGGAAGGCGGCGGTATGCGGGGCATGTTTTCCGCCGGAGTTTTTGAAGCATTCATGCAGAAAGAACTTATTTTCCCGCATATTGTCGGCGTTTCTGCAGGTGCCTGCAATATTGTTTCCTATATGTCACAGCAGCCGCTGCGTACCAGACGTGTCATTCAAAATTTTGTTGGTGATAAACGTTACTGCAGCCTGAGCAACTGGCTCAGGACCCGTTCACTTTTTGGTTTTGACTTCATTCTCAAAGAACTGCCGCAGAATCTGCTGCCTTTTGACTATGAAGCTTTTCGTAAATATCCCGGACAGCTTTATGTCGGCACGACCGATGTTATCACAGGCAAGCCTGTCTGGTATACCCAGGGCGATATGGATAAAGATTTTCTGCCGCTGCGCGCATCCGCTTCATTGCCCTTTTTTGCTCCTGTCGTCACCATCGGCGGCCATAAATTATTAGACGGAGCTATAGTAGAGCCCATACCTATCAGCAAATCTATTGCTGACGGTTATCAGAAATTCGTTATCGTACTTACCCGTAATGCCGGTTACCGTAAAAAACACCCGGTACCGCAATATCTGCTGCGCCTCGTCTATAAACACTATCCTAAATTATGGGAAACCATGGCCAGACGTCCTGACCTATATAATGACCAGCTTGCTTTTGCCGAACAACTGGAACAGGACGGCAAGGCCGTTATCATCCGTCCAACCGTACCTTTAAAGATCGGCAGACTGGACCAGAAACCGCAGCAGCTTTTAAAGCTGCACGATCACGGTATCGAATGCGGATTAGCAAAATTTCACGAAATCATGCAGCTTTATCGTAAGTAATAAAGGAGGAACCATGCGTTTTTTACATACTTCCGACTGGCACCTGGGCCGTATTTTTCACGGCTTACATATGACCGACGATCAGGCTATAGTACTGGAAGAATTAATCGCCCTGGTCAAAGAAAGTAATGTTGACGCCGTCCTGATCGCCGGCGACATTTATGACCGCGCCGTACCGCCGACACAGGCAGTGACCCTGCTGGACGAGGTTCTGCGCCGTTTAGTCCAGGAGACCGGCAAAAATGTCATTATGATCGCCGGCAATCACGATAATGCCGACCGTCTCGGCTTCGGTCAAAGCCTGTTATCTCAGAACAAGCTTTATATCACCGGGCCAGTCAGCCCTTCTACCCAGCCCGTTGTATTATATGATACCTACGGGCCAGTTTATTTTGCACCGCTGACTTATGGCGAGCCCCTGGCAGCGTCCGAACTGCTCCGGCAGCCTTTAAAAACACACGAAGATGTTGTTCGCTGGCAGATAAGCAACCAGTTAAGACAGATCCCTGATACAGCGCGTAAGGTTGCGCTGGCGCATGTCTTTCTGACAGGAGCGCAGGAATCTCCGGACAGCGAACGCCCTTTGGCTATCGGCGGAGCAACCACCGTAGGCATCGACTGCTTTGCCCCGTTTAATTATGCGGCTTTAGGACATCTGCACGCCTGCCAGAACGGCAGCAGCAAGGTACGTTACAGCGGTTCCCTGCTCAAATATTCTTTTAATGAAGTCCAGCAGTCCAAGGGCGTACATATTGTAGATATGGCCGCAGACGGCAGTATTACTGTTGAAACAGTACAGCTCAAGCCTCGCCGGGAACTGGCCTGTCTGCGCGGCAGTTTTTCTGAATTAGTCAGCAAGCCGCAGCCGGAATTGTATGATTGTTATCTGCAGGTAACCCTGACTGACGAACAGCCGATACTGGACGCCAAATACCGGCTGGAACAGGTCTACCCCAATATCCTGCATTTAGAATACGCACGGCTGCACAGTGGCAACGATGCGGACACTGCCGCAGTAAATCATAAAAAGCTTGGTACTGCCGAGCTTTTTGAAGCTTTTTTTACACAAGTCAACAATCGTCAGCTCACTGACAGTGAAAAATCCCTTTTATCGGACATTATTAACAGCGAAGTGCAGACAGAAAGGCAGGCCTGACCATGAAACCATTACAACTTACCATGCGGGCCTTTGGTGCTTACGCCGGTGAGCAAATTATTGACTTCACTCTTTTAGGAGATAAAAACTTTTTCCTGATCCACGGACCGACCGGTTCCGGTAAAACTACTATTTTAGATGCGATCAGCTTCGCTTTATACGGCAGCGCCAGCGGCGATCTGCGCGAAAGTAAAAACCTGCGCAGCGACTACGCTCCCGCCGAACAAAAAACCGAAGTAGAATTTACCTTTAAAAGCGGGGAATATATCTATCAGGTACTGAGAGCTCCCGAGCAGGAATTAAAAAAGCAACGCGGCGAGGGCACTCGAAAGGTACCGGCAGCAGCCGCCCTTTTTAAAATCCTTACTGACGTCAGCAAGGAACCGCTGGCCGCAAAAAGTGACGAAGTGACGAAAAAAATTACAGAACTTATCGGGTTTAAAGCGGAACAGTTCCGTCAAATAGTTTTGTTGCCCCAGGGAGAATTCCGACGGTTTCTGATCGCCGAATCGAAAGACCGCAAGGCGATTCTGGAAACGATCTTCAAAACCGAGCTGTACCGGCGTATCGAAGCACTGCTGGCAGAACACAGCACTGCTATCGACAACGATTATAAAGCACTTAAACAACAACAACAGTTTATTTTGAACAGCACCGAATGTGAAAACAACGACCAGCTTCTTGCTGACATACAAATATTTCTGCAGCGGCAAAAGGAAGAAACGGCTGCACTGCAGACTGCTTCCGCACAGCTTGCAGCAGCAAAACTGCAATTGCAGCAGGCTCAGGAGCTGCATAATGCTTTTGCGGAAGCAACTGCAGCACGAACGGCTTTCTTAACTTTGACAGAACAGCGCAGCGCTGTTGAAACTGCAAAAACTGAAGCAGCACAGGCTGATAAAGCCGCACTGCTGGAAGAAATTTACAACTCTACCCTGCGCGCACATAAACACAACCAGGAATGTCTGTCAGCCGAACAAAGCGCTCAGCAGGCAACAGCAGCGGCGCAAGCAAAGCTGCAGGAACTGCACAAAAAGCTTTCAGAACAATTACAACAGCTTGACGGTCAAAGTCTCAAGGATACTGCGAACCTGGATAAAGCGCTGGAGCTTTTGAACCAGCGGATCCTGCAGCTCCACAGCGAAGCCGCTAAATTATCCGGAGTCACTTCTGAATTAGAACGTCTGGCCGCGGCTCTCGTTGACAATGAACCGTGTCCTGTCTGCGGAGCTTTGCAGCATCCGCACCCGGCTACAATAACTGCGGCCCAGAAATCTGAGCTGCAGTTGAAAACACAGACGATTACCAGACAGGTCCAGAGCTTACAGCTGCTGCAGCAAAGCTATCAGCAGGCTCAGCTGCATCTGGCAGGCTGCGAAGCTACTCTGAAAGCAAACCAGGCGGCTTCTGTAAATGCTGCCAAAGAATTCAGCGCTCTGCGCGAACATTTTAAAGAACGCCTGGACGCTTCAGACTTTGAATCACAGACAGCCTTTCTTGCCGCTTTGCGTACTGAAAGTACGCGAAAACAACTGCAGCAGACCATCACCGCCTATGAACAAAATCTGGCCGCAGCAACAGACCGCCTGCAACGCGCTCAAAATGCCGTCAACGGTAAGACCGAGCCAGAACTCAGTGCCTGCAAAGCAGCGGAACAGCAGGCAGACGCTCTCTACCGTCAGCTGACAGCTCAAACGGCAGTAACCGCCAAAGAGCTTTCTGATCTGCAAAAAGCACAGCTCCAGCTGCAGGAATTGGAAAAAAAGATGGGCACTTTACAGGATGCCTATCAAACAGCGGCCTCTCTGGCAGAAACCGCAAGAGGCAATAATCCCTCACGACTTACCTTTTCCGCATTTGTTTTGCAGGCTATTTTAGACGACGTACTGCAGGCCGCCAATCTACGTTTAACCTCTATGAGCCGTGGACGTTACAGTTTATCACGTACCGGTGATGTTCTGGATGCCAGAAGGGAAAACGGTTTGAACATTGAAGTTACCGACAGCTTTACAGGCGTTGCCCGTCCTGTCAAAACACTTAGCGGCGGAGAACTGTTTCTGGCTTCACTCTCGCTGGCCTTAGGGCTTTCCGATGTAGTACAGGCCTATGCGGGAGGTATCCGCCTTGATACCATTCTGGTCGATGAAGGTTTTGGCACGCTTGACTCCGAAGCCCTGGATATGGCTATCCGCACGCTTACCGATCTGCAGAAAGGCGGGCGTCTGGTAGGAATCATTTCCCACGTCAGCGAGCTGCGCGAACGCATTTCAGCCCGATTGGAAGTAATCCCCGGCCAGCGTGGCAGTACTGCTGTTTTTCACGTCTAACATAACAAAAACCTCCGCAGGCAAATGCTTACGGAGGTTTTTTATTAACCTATTTCGCGTTCTTTTTCTGTTCCGCGCACATTAACAGGGCGGTTATTTTCATCTACCATAACTACCTTTGGTTCAAAACCTGCCGCCTCTTCAGGCGTCATCAGCGCATAAGCGATAATGATCACTGTATCACCCACTACGACCTTGCGTGCCGCAGCCCCATTAAGGCAAATCACACCGCTGCCGCGTTCCCCTGCAATAACATAGGTTTCCAGGCGGCTGCCATTATTATTATCAACGATCTGCACCCGCTCGCCCGGCATGATGCCGGAAAGTTCCAACAGCTCGGAATCAATGGTAATACTGCCCATATATTCTAGACAGGCTTCTGTCACCGTAGCACGGTGGATTTTTCCATGAAACATATTCAAAAGCATTTATTCAACCTCCAAAATCACATTATCGATCAGCCGCGTAGTCCCAAAACGCACTGCTACTGCCAATAGGCACGAACCGGTAATATCACCTGCAACAGGTTTCAGATCGGGCAGCTCATAAATTTCTACATAGTCAATCTCACTCAACGGCTCTGAACCGATCAGCTTGGCAGTTTCAGCTGCAATTCTACTGCTGTCACGCTCACCCTGCTTAAAAAGTTCTTCCGCATAACGCAGGCTTTTTGATAAAATCAAACCGGCTGTGCGTTCTTCCTGGCTCAAATAAGTATTACGCGAACTTTTAGCCAAGCCGTCAGCCTCACGTACGATCGGCATAATCCGCAGCTGAACGTTAAAAAACAGATCTTTGACCATTCGTTTGATAACCTGTACCTGCTGCGCGTCCTTCTGCCCAAAATACGCCCTGTCAGGCTGTGCCAGATTAAACAGCTTGCTGACAACAGTAGTCACGCCACGAAAATGTATGGGACGGCTGCGGCCGCATAAAACCTTTGTAATATCACCTGTTACCTCTACCCAGGTCATATCGGCACTGGGATACATTTCTTTAGCCGCAGGGGCAAAAACGATATCGGCCCCCATTTTCCCTGCCAATATACAATCTGCTTCCAAAGTGCGCGGATAGGCTTCCAGATCCTCCCCCGGCCCAAACTGTGTCGGATTGACAAAAACACTGACTATCACCAGCTCATTCTCTTTACGTGCGGCAGTAATGAGTGAACCATGCCCTTCATGCAGAGCCCCCATAGTCGGTACCAGACCGATGCTTTTACCCGCTGCCTTTGCTAAAGCTACCTCTTCCTGTAAATCTGCTGTCGTTTGGCAAAGTTTCATTTTAAAGCTTCCTCTCAATATAATTTCTCTAAAACTTCATCATCTATTTTAAACGTATGCTCCTCTGCCGGATACGTTTCTGCCTGCACTTCTTTGATGTAATTCTGAAATGCTTCCTTCATCACTTCGCCGATGTTCGCATAGCGTTTGACAAATTTTGGTGTGAAATCAGAGAACATTCCAAGCATATCCTGATACACGAGAACCTGTCCATCACAATCTTTTCCGGCTCCGATTCCAATGGTTGGGATATGAAGCTGCTCCGTGATAAGCGCTGCAATCTTCGCCGGCACACCTTCGATCACGACAGCAAATGCACCCGCTTCTTCCACTGCTTTCGCATCTTCCAGAAGTTTTTTTGCTGCTGCCTCGCTCTTTCCCTGCACTTTAAATCCACCAAACGCATTGATGGACTGTGGGGTCAGACCAATGTGTGCACATACCGGAATTCCGGCATCTACGATCGCTTTGATCTGCGGACACACTTCCACGCCGCCTTCCAGTTTGACCGCATCGCCGCGTCCTTCCTTCATCAGACGTCCGGCATTGACAAGGGCATCATAAACCGAAGTCTGGTAAGACATAAATGGCATATCGATGACAACCAGCGCATTTTTAGCCCCACGCGCTACCGCTGCGCCGTGATGGATCATGTCTTCCATCGTAACGGAAATCGTGTCCTCGTATCCAAGGATCACATTTCCCAACGAATCACCGACCAATATGCTGTTTACGCCTGCTTCGTCGATCAATTTTGCCGTAGAATAATCATAAGCGGTCAACATTGTCAATTTTTCGCCATTTTCCTTTGCCTGCTGAAATGTTAATACTGTATTTTTCATGCTGTTTTCCTTCTTTCTATAATAGTGTCTCTAATTCCTCATAATTTTCATCCGGATTGCGCAATTTCGCAACTTCCAGAACCTTTTTCCCCACAAGCCGATACAACTGCGCGTCTTCTTCGCCGAGCGCCTGTAAATGTTTGGAAATGACTGACACGTCATTTCGCTCAATCGGTCCGGAAAGCGCCTGCGCCGGTCCTTTTTCAAGCAGCGCATGGATATTTCCGCGCACCAGAGGACCAAGCAGCAATTCGGCTTCTTCTTTCGCCAGTCCGCAGTCTTCCATGCAGTCGAGTCCCATCTGATACAGCCCGATCATAAAATTGCTGACAAGCGAAGCGCTGCAATGATAAAGTACTTTCTTGTCCGAATCGATCTGCAGCACCCGGTTTCCCATTTGCTCAAAAAGCGGACGCATGACAGCAAGGGCTTTGTCGTCGCCTTCCATTGTAAATACTACGTCATTCAATTGTCGGTAACTTGTGGATTTGTCGCTGAACGCACACATAGGATGAATCGAGCAGGCAAATGCCTTTTTTTCGTCGATTCCTTGAAAAACCGCAGATGAATATGAGCCACTAAAATGGCAAATTATTTTGTCCTTTAAATCCTGTTTTCGCAACTCGTTCCATACATTTCCAATTTCCCGATCGGTCGTCGTAATGCACAGAATGTCACAATTTTCTGTCATTTCTTGTAAATTTTCAAATGCCTTCGTATCTGTGAAAGTCCCAGCAAATTCCGAGCTTTCGATATGTCGGCTAACGTACCCGGCAACCGGTCTGCCATGTTCTTTCAAATATTTTCCGATCGAACATCCGACTTTTCCCGCGCCGATAAAACCTATCTGCATGTCACCGCCTCCTTACTTCCGTGGTGTGGTGACGCATAATCATCTGATGCAGTTTCCTACGAATACCGCTCATCGTATAGAATAGCACATTGTGAGAGAAAATGCAAATAGATTGTTATTTTTAAATTACATAAAAAATGATAAAGCGACACAAAACAACTTACCTCATTTCGTATCGCCTTATTTCTCTTCTATTTTACACGGTAACTTTCCACCGGTCCGAGAGGCAGCTAATTTCTCCATTATTTTCCAAACCATTTTTTCCAAAATTCAAGCCATGTATAAGCCGAATAGGTCATCATCATTCCCCACCTCACTTTCGTTTGTTCTTTTTCCCTAAATCCTAATAGGATTGCTCCATGGCGATTTGGAATCTTCATCTCTGGTTCGAAATTGTACATAGTATTTCTTTCCCTTTTTCAGATTTTTAATTGTAAAACTTCCTTTCCAAAGATTGTCACACCAAAGCGTTTTTGCTTTTTTCATTCCTTTATCCGCCATAGAAGATACCTCCTGAATATTTGTGTTTAAATGCGTAACTGTTCAGTATTTGCTGAATAGTT
>OGQO01000962.1_pt1 | contig 28478 bp, 20 predicted proteins | sample 1553241 | NCBI WGS metagenome assembly OGQO01 (sample SAMEA2579933, study PRJEB22360) | human gut metagenome | biome: human gut; feature: human-associated habitat; material: faeces | place: Denmark | collected 2008/2010
TTGAAACGCCTGCTTGTTTGGCAAGATATGCCACGCGGGTGTGGATGTCGGGAGTCAGACGCACGTTAAGTGAGCCGGAATAGCTTTTATGGGGTTCGATGCCTTCTTCGGCACAATAGGTAAGGTAATCATCCACCGCCTCATGAAAGGCGTTGGTGAGTTCGGCTACGCTTTCGCCCTCAAAGTTCACAAGTCCGTCAATACCTTCGATTTTACCGAAAAATACGCCGTCGGCTTCGCTGAATGCAACCGAGCCGATAAAATCCTTATATCTCAATGTATTCATATCAGTCCTTCGTTTTTAAGATAATCATAAACCTGCTCTACCGCAATAGCTAAGTATCAGAAATTTTGTATTGATGTCACCAATATTGCGGTTCGTTTCCACTCGATTTTTTCTTCTTGCGAATTGGTGATTACAAGCAAATTGTCGCAGTGGAGTTCTTCGGCGGCTTCGACAAGGGCATCGAGTTCGCGTTTACGGGTTTTCTCGGAAGTCATGTCGTAGCAGACCTGGATTAGCTGCTCTACTTTCGCACCTTTACGAGTGACAAAATCTACCTCCTTATCATTGCGGGTGCGGTAATAGAACAGCGTCTGCCCGGGAATGTAGCCACGGCGCAGGAGTTCTACAAATACTTGATTTTCCAACAGTCTGCCGAGGTTTTCACTGAGATTGAACGCTGTGCTTTGCACAAAACCGTTGTCAACGACATATACTTTTTTCGGTGCCTTGTTCATCAGTTTCAGCTTGTTGTTGAAACGCGGCAAATAGAAGAATAGGTAAGGTTCGTTGAGATAGTCGCAGAATTTCTTTGTAGTCGCCACACTAGATAATCCCAATTCTCCGGCAAGTTCATTGGCAGAAATCGGATTGCAGAAATTTGACAACAGATAGATGGCAAGGTTGTACAGGTCGGTTGTGTTCCTTACTTTGTGACGCTGGGCGACATCTTTCAGCAGAATTGAATCAAACAGCGTTGAGAGATAGCTTTTGGTTATACTACGAGCCGGGATTGTTTCAGGATACCCGCCGTTTCGCATATAGTCATCAGCCAGCGTTATTGCCTGTGCTGTCTGTTCCTCGCGGTCCGGGCTGATATTTTTCCACCTCATGGTTTCATCAAGACTGAAAGGCAACATCTCAATCTGGAGATAACGCCCCGTCAGAACAGTCGCCATTTCACTGCTCAACATTTTTGCATTACTACCGGTTATTATCAGATTCTTTCCGCGGCGGTAGAGTTTGCTTACCCACAAATCCCAATCAGGAAGGTTCTGAATTTCATCAAGCAGCATGAAATCGTAATCGGGGTAGACATCATCAAGAGCCGACATTGCCAGATCCTCGTCCCATTTTTCAAGCAACTGATTATCGTCAAAATTGAGGTAAGCAAAATTCTTGCCCTGCAACATTAGCAGGGCAAAAACGGATTTACCTACGCGGCGAGGTCCGGTTATAAGTTTGATGAGCGGGTTCTGCAAAAGTTTGTCAGCTTCATACTTAGTATGCCGTTGCTGATAAGGGCGCGACAACAATTCGTCTCGCTCCGCCCGCTGATTGAGTATAGTCGTTTTCATTACAGTCTGTTTTAGACTGCAAATATAGCGAATTTTACTCAATTAAACCATTGTATTGAATAAAATCGGCTTTTTTTTATTCAATACACCTTATGCTAGTGACAAAAAATAGCGTATAACCCTATATGCTCACTATTGTAGGCTCTGGATTGCCTGTGATGAAAGCGAAGGCTATACGCTATGCAGTAAGCATTGCACAAGCATCTCGCTAAGCTCATCACTTGTTCATTTTCCAGATTCACAATAGAACTTCTGCGAAACTTATGTTATCCTATATTTTTAGGCGATTGGCTCTCCAATCGCTATTCTTTGCGATTTTGCGTTGCAAAGTTACGCATTTTTTCCGAGCTTGTCAAGCCTCGTTTCCATCGTCGGGGTTGATATGGTGCCTTTTACGGAGCTTGTAGAGGAACCGTTCCGATATTCCGAGCAGTTTTGCCGCGCCTTTCCAAGTCCCGGCTCTTTGATAGGCTCTGACAATCTTATCTCTTTCTTCTTTGGGATTATGATGTGTCAAATCTTCAGAGATGTCAGGGTTGGATTTATCAAAGCTGAGATCTTCTTCTCTTATCGTGTCGCCTGCGGCATGGAAGGCAGCGAAAAGAACGGTATCCTTCAACTCCCGGATATTGCCGGGCCACGGATGCAGCTTCAATGTCTTTATTGCAGACTCGTCAAGTCGTTTTTTCGGGTGCTGTTTCTTCTGGGCATACTTTGTCAGAAGATAGTCGGCGATGTCGGGTATATCCTCTGTCGTTTCTCTCAGCGGTGGCACAACTATACTTGTCTGTCGCAGAATGAAGAAAAGGTTGTCGCGGAAAGTTGCATCGGCAACCATCTTCAATAAAGAGGTATTGGCGGTGCAGATGATACGCACATCGGGGTGTTCCTGCTCCAGAATGTGGAGAAGTACCGATTGTTTCTCAAAAGTAAGCAACTGGATATTCTTAATTACCAGTGTGCCGCCCTTTGCCTCCTGAAAGTAGCCCTCTATGCGGTTATACATCTCGCTTCGGCCAGATTCCGGGTCGTGTCTGCCGACAAGAGCTGCACCTCTTACCTTTGCAGAGTCTAACAACAATGACAAAATAGAAGTTTAGAACTTTCATTTTGTCAACTGAATTACTTTTTGTAGTATTGCTAGAGAAGTAGTTCAGTGGAGGTCGAGAATATGCGCACCTTGATAAGCTTTGCTATATCGTGCCGGAGATTTCCACCGGCCTCCTTTTTTATCTTTAGAGTCTGGGCAAAGTATGATAGGACGTCCGACGATCCTGAGTGTAAGAGAGAGTAGATGAAGAAGATAAGTTGGACTATTTTAACATCACAACAAATTCTTCAAAACAATGAAATCAAAATTTCCTGCAGACAGGTATTTCCGTCAATGTGTCGGAATAGATGTGTCAAAGAACAAATTCACAGCATGCATGTGTATGCTCAGCTGGGGGTGTCCTGCGCAATTTACCGAATCAATCGAGTTTGCCAATACAAAAAACGGGTTCAACCAACTGGTCAAATGGGCACGGAGAGAGGCTGAGAAGACACACCCCGTCCTGTTCCTGATGGAGCCGACGGGAACATATTATGAAGACCTCGCCTACAATCTTCACAAACTCTCGTTTCCTGTCTATGTCGTACCCTCTGGCAGAGTGCATGCTTTTTTCAAGGAAGAGGGCATAAAGACAAAAACCGACGCTGTGGATGCCTGCGGGCTGGCGCTGATGGGAAGCAGCAAGCCCTATCTTAAGGAATGGAATCCGCCATGCTCCGCATATCGGGAATTGCGCCAGCTCACTCGGCTGCATGTCCATTTCAAAGAAATACGGACAATGCTTACAAACCAAAAGGAAGCTCTGTCGCATCAGCATGAACCGTCTCTCATCGCCATCAGTCAGATCAACGCCCTGATAAAGAGTGTCGATTTGAGAATCGAAAGGAATCAGGCATCAATAGAGGAACTCAAAACACAGAATATAAGCGCATTTGGAAAGACGAGTACCTCAAGTGGGTGTGCGGCTTCGCTAATGCGCAAGGCGGACGTATTTATATCGGCATCGACGATGATATGTCGGTCCAAGGTGTGACGCATCTTCATCAACAACTTGAGGATATTCCCAACAAGGTAGTGACGATGTTGGGTATCGTTCCGGTTGTCAGTCATATAGAGCGCGACGGGAAAGATATAATTGAAATAGATACCGTTCATATCCCACGTGAAAAATTCGTGGCAATAAACCTTGGCGGCACAACCGACATCGAACAGTTCAAGGGTTTAGAGAATACCGATATAAAGATATAAAGAGTGACCAGAACCTGAGTTTCTGAATGAATACGAATGGATTTGAATGTATTATTTAGGCAAAACGCTGAACAATAGCATAATATGAATTATGGTGAATTTTGCCGATTTTCAGATTTATTCAGAAAACGTGGTGACCTGTGTGGTGACCCGACTTGACAAAATGCGATTTGGGTTGTTATATTTGCAGAACCAAAGTGGCTGACTGTGAATAACTGTGAACGCCACCATTCAATTTTTTTACTCCGAAAAAGTATGGCAACAACACCCTCTCCAAAGAAATTGACCCCATTTCACATCCGAAATAAGGACATGGGGAAAGAAACCGCAACACTCTTTATCCGCATACATACCCGCAAGATTGATGTGCTTGTATCGACCATGCTTCAAGTCGAGGTTGCCGATTGGCACAAGGCTACGGCATCGCCCCGCGCATGGCTGGCACATCAGAAGAAGAATTATCAGCTACACGCCAAACTTACGCAGATTGAGGGCATAGTCAAGGCTCATCTTGCAAAGGTGAATTTTGACCGGGAGGCTCTCGACATGGATGTGCGCTACATTTCCGAGCCGGAGAAAGTGGACGCTGAACGCAGGGCGATGGAGGAAGCCGCCGAAGCCGAGCGAAAGGCTATCGCCAAGCGGGAGGCGGCGAAAGAAAAAGCCCGCAAGAAAGCCGAGGAAAAGAAACGTATTGAAGATGAGAAGAACCGTCTTATCTGGCCGTTTCTCGTTCAATTTGTCGATGACATCAGGAGCGGAGCGCGCAAGATAGGCAGTGACGACTATGCCCCCGGCACCTGCAAGGCGTGGAAAAGTTTTATCGGCGTTTATGAGGGCTTTGATCCATTGCACAAATTCGGGTGGGCAGACATTGACCGTGCGTTTGTGTCGCGCTACATCAACTATTTGCAGAAGCACGGCTACATGGCAAAGGTGGTCAACAAGCATCTGACAAACCTGAAGGCTCTTATCAACGCCGCATTCATTGACAGCGTACACGACAACCAACGTGCGGCGGCTCTTATTGTCAAGAAGAAAATTGAAGACCGCGACAAGGCTGTCGAAATCTATCTAACCGAGGAAGAGCTGCAAGCCCTCTATGAAATGCCACTGACCGGGAAGAAAGAACACATCCGCGATGTTTTTCTCATTGGCTGCTACACCTGTCAGCGCGTGAGCGATTACAATAACCTCAATGCCGACAACTTTGAGACTACCCGCAAGGGAACACGCATAATCCGTCTTGTCCAGCAAAAGACCAAGACCGAGGTGACTATACCCATTCTCAAAGAGAACCTAATCACTATCTGCGAGAAATATGGTTACAACATACCGAAAGCCAACGAGCAAGTGCTGAACCGCTACATCAAGGATATTCTGAAGGACCTGTCGGAACAGTTGCCGTCACTGAAAGAGAAAGTGCCGACCAAGCTCACAATGAAGCAGAAAGAGGCGTTGCGAAAGGAGAAGAAAGAACCAGAGACCGACCTTAACGGCAATGTGATCGTGCCACGTTATGACTGCGTAACAAGTCACACCGCCCGACGCACTGGCATCACGAATATGTATCTCAGCCACAAGTACACCATCCTCCAGATGATGCACGTCAGCGGTCACAAGACGCAAAAGACGTTCATGGACTACATTAAGCTATCTTCCGAGGAGATAGCCGACGAAATCGCCGCTATGTCGAAGAAAGAGAACGATATGTGGTAAATTGCGTTCTCACTCCCAAAAAACGGTCATATGTCCACTTTTTGGGAGTAGTAATACATAATGTACGCCTAAATCATTCAACAATAATGGCTAATCCAAAATAAATTTGTAACTTTGTATTATGTTAACGGCATCACAAATACAGGAAATGGTTAAAGGCGGTGAAGGCTACAATGTAGACTTCAAGCGCAGTGTGCCATCAAAGGTTAAAGAAATATCCGATGAAGTTGCGGGGTTTGCCAATGCCGCCGGTGGCTATGTCCTTATTGGCGTCGATAATGATAATCGGATTATCGGTGCCGAGATTGATAACAATAAACGTTCTGCAATTCAAGATACAATTGGAGAGATTTCTCCCTCATTGAAATGCGAGTTTTATCCTGTCGATGTCGATGGCAAGAAAGTCTGGGTAATTGATGTCCCAAGTGGCAAGGACAAGCCATACATTACCGGAGGTATTATTTACGTTAGAGAGGGAGCCAATTGTCAGAAGCTCCGTTCAGCAGAAGAAATACGCGCATTCTTTGCCGAGTGTGCCAAGATTTTCTATGATGCCATACCCTGCAAATGGTTTGACATTAACGAAGATATTGACCCGCGCAACTTCAAAGAGTTTATGGAGAAGGCGCATTTGTCCAATACACTGCCCATTAAACAGCTCTTTGATAATCTTGAACTCAACACTGACGCAGGGCTGCCGAAAAATGCAGCCGCTTTATTCTTTGGTAGAGAACCAGAACGTAAATTTCCCCATGCCGTAATACGTTGTCTGCGTTTTAAGGGTCTTTACAAAGTGCATATTATAGATGACAAGACTTTTGGCGGTCCATTATACCAACAGTATCTTGACGCACTTTCATGGATCGAGAGCAAGCTTGAGGTCGAATACATCATCAAGGGTACAGGCCCGCGTAAGGAAATATGGGAGATTCCGCTTGATGTTTTCAAAGAAGCCGTTATGAACGCCATCTGTCATCGTGACCTATATGAAGAGGGAGCGACCATCATGGTGGAGGTTTATGATGACCGCGTGGAAATATCCAACCCCGGCGGTCTATTGCCTGTTGTAGCGGCGGAGTTCGGACACAAGAGCATGAGCCGCAATCCACTTGTGTTCGGTTTGTTTACTCGTATGCACATTGTCGAGAAAGTCGGCTCCGGAGTTCCTCGTATGCGCGAATTGATGAAGGATGCAGGACTACCAGAACCGATTTTCAGCACCAAGGGCTTCTTTACCGTCACCTTTATGAAACGAGTAAAACAGAATAGTGCCAGTGATGATAGATTAAATGATAGATTAAATGATAGATTAAATTCGCGTGAAAAAAGAGTTCTTCAGATTTTGAAGGAAACTCCTGGACTAAGAACCAATGAGTTATCTTCAATGATAGAAGTTAGTGTCCCGACATTATCTCGCACATTAAAGAATTTAATCGATCTTGGCTTGATAGAATATCATGGTTCTAAGAAGACCGGTGGTTATTATATAAAGCAATAACCTCATAATTTAACAATGTAAATTTAGACCAATCTTTATACAAGTAATGGCAACATCATTTTCTTTAGCAGTATATATAATTTACATTAATAAGAAAGGTGATAAGAAGGATCTTCAAGTCTTGACCGACTTTGGTGAAGACGGGAATAATTTTCTTTCCGACATGGATACCATGTTTTTATCTTGGAAACCAGATGAAAATAAGGGGGAAAAGAATATACCCATTCAGAAAGAAGAAGGTCAAATAGGAAATGCATTTCGACTTTCAAAGAAAAATGATGAAGAATACTATCTTATACGAAACGGACAATATATAAAAGGGATTATTGAGTCCGGAGAATATGGCACTATTGAAGATGGAGTTAACATAGAAACAGGCGAAACAGACTTTAAAAAGACTGCTAAACACGTCCTGTTTAAACCTTTTTATTTTATGCTTTATGTTCCAAAGGATTCTGCTTTTGGATTCTTGATAGTCGAAAGAATAAGTCAGTTCGGCATAGCTACAATTCTAAATAACGCAATATTAAATTATTGCAAAGATTTAGGCCATTATGAAGACTACACTATTAAAATTGCTCCAGTAGCTATTAAAAGGTTAGTTGAAAAGCGAATGGCTGCTTTAAAGTATGAGGCTCGTACAGTTGAACTTAGAAAAGTTCAAGATGAAAGATTGAAAATCTCCAAAATATCTGGGAATACAATCTCAGATAAAGAGGTAATGACATCGATCGTATATAAAATAAACCGAGGCAAGATATCAGTATTAGATTTCATCGGCCAGATAAAAAATAAACGAAATGAGCATGATACATTTTATGTAATTGATAAAGACTTGAAATGTGATGATGTTGCAGTTACCATAAGCATCGCAGGTAAGGATAAAGTTCTATCATTGCAAAATATCCAGTCATTGGGCCTATCGATGGATATAACAGATGACGTCAATCCACTTCAGGAAAGTGGCTATCCGTCATTTGAGAAACTGGATAAACAAGCAGCCATTTTGGTGTCATATATTAAAGAGCAATATCCTAATTTAAATGAAAAATAGGAAACCGACAATATTGACAGTGGTAACTTCTTTGGCCTGGGGAGGTTTTATTGTTAGTATATTATTGATAATAATTTATCTTACAGTTATCATTTCGTCTGAAAGTTTTAATCTTCTTGATTGGAGTTCAATCAAGAAGTCAATTGCAAATCAATTTAATAAAAATATTGGTGATTTTTTATGGGGAACGTTAGGTATCACTCTAACATTTACGGCGACTGCGTTCTTATTTGTGACATTTAAAGAACAACGTCACCAACTAAATATTACTCGCCAAGAGGCAGATAAAGTCAGGTTTGAAACTACTTATTTTAATATTCTATCAATGCTTAAACAAGTTCAAGATACAGTAAATTCAAATATATCTATTCGTCTTGGCGATAAAGGGGTATGTAACATTATTGAGTACTATTCTTATTTTATAAAGTTCTATCAAGCTAAATTGGAATCTGATTCCAATTTAAAAACGACATCCATACAATTTAGACCTCTAACTGCTAATCAGTCAGAGATAGAGCAGTATAGAGAGTCTATAACAGCAATATATGAACAGATGGTGAAAGAATCCGATTGTAATATTGGATATCTATACCGATACCTATTTAATACTATCAAATTTGTTGTTGATGATCCTTATAATAAGGAGGATGAACGCGCACGCACTAGATATTTGAATCTTCTTCAATCTCAGCTATCTAATGAAGAACTGTGTTTATTGTTTTATAACGCATTATCAAAATATGGACAAGATAAAGATGGTCATCTGCAATTTAAGAAAATGCTAGACTTTAATAATTTCCTTGAAAATATTGATCAAACTTTTTTATTGAATGCAAACCAGTATATATTCTATCCACATACTCGATTCAAGTTCCTGAATAGAGAGCAGCTTAAACACGTCACACCTTGTCCAAATATCTGATTACACAAACACTGTGTTTTTGTAAGATGCCTGAATCCTCCCCAAAGAGGGTCAAAGGCATAGATTTGGGGGATTATAAGCCTATTTGGTGGGTTCCTACTGATCATTCTTGCGGACATTTCGCGGAAAAGTACGGAACCAGAACGGACATTCACGGACATTGGCTGTAACAATTTGGAGAATACATCGAGGTGATATTATCTTTGCCGGGCAGTTGAGCGAATTGCGATATATATCGGTTGTATATATCGAGATACTTGTACAACCTCGTGCTATATCCAACTGAAAATATTTGGTGGCAGTGAGAGATAAGGCTTAACTTTGCCATCGAAAAGAAGACCTGCCTCAGATATATCACGGCATTCACCGGACAGAGTGTTAAAATTCGAGGTTGGCGTAAACCTTTTCAACATTCTTTGAGTTATAGAAATTGCGGTGGCATATTTTGCGACCATAGCGGAGCGTCAGATTGCTCTGCCGTGACGGTTGCGCCTTTATCTCACCGCATACATACCTCCCGGCCCAAGAGAGGGCTGAACTAAGATTCGATCCCGATGGGTCGACACTTATCGCACAACTCCAAAAGTGTGTGCTTGAATTTCGCAACCGGCTGAGCGACCTATGCGAACACAATCGGTGTGCGGGTATATACCCGACACTTACACCGATGCCGATGCCTGTATTCAAGCGTGACGCTTATGGCAGCTATTGACACACCTACATCATACACACGATAGCTGACAAGATGGTCTTCCGCTGATGGGAATTTGTGCAGATTTGGAATCCTCAAAAATTTTTTGTATCTTTATGTAGCGATTGAGGGCCACGCATACCGAAAGCGACACGTTCAACTTTATAGCCCGGAAATGGAACGATGCTCCCGGACGGATGCAAGCCCCGATATTGCGCAACGAAAAGAAAAAGAGGTACCACAGGAAAGACCGGAAAACTGTATCCGGCATCACTATGAAGAACCTGCTGTTGAATGCGGAAGGCACCGCAATGGTTTAATCCGGTAACAACTCGCCCTAAGGAAGCGATGCTCAACGGATTAAGCACGTGGGACAACAGTAGAGAAGAAAGCCTGGCACAGCCATGAGCTGTCATAGAGCCATTACAGGCGTACATTTGCGACACCCATATCCCACCGAGAATCACAGACTATCAGGCGGTGCAGCATGACGTGTGTCCATAAATGAGCCGTAATGAGCCAGAAATCAGAAAGCGGACAGCCATAACCGTGCCCGTACAGAATCTGTACGATAAAAAATCAACTAAAAAGAAGAAAAATGCGTATGCCTTACCCTATGTAAGTAAGACACAGCCGCCTTTGTGTCCGCCCCATATCCGGGACGGATGCCACTCATGCCGTTGCCACTCCGTGCGGTATGGGACAGGGCGAGCTACGCCTTATGCAGACCTTGAACGGTCGGCAGCAGCCCCCCGTCGACTTTAGCAAAACATAGCCGACAGCCCTTTCTATGTCCTTTCGGGGACACATCTTCACTGCCTTAATCGTCGCCGGGCAGTGGATGATGTAAACAATCCGGCGATATAACTTAATTTCATTCCCCCCAGATGAAAGCAAGCCTATACGACCTCCTTCAGGTGTCGTTGTCTGACCCTGATTCTCCCAATATTCTCCTCACCGTCCACCTTTCCGACCTCCATCAGTTGGTGGTGGACACAATCGAAGCCACACGAGAGCGTCTTCTCCCCATATTTATGGAAGCGGAGAAAGACAAACCTCTCACCAAGAAACAGGCGGCAGAACAGCTCGGTGTGTGCGAGACCACCGTCTGGAACATGGTTCAAAGCGGTAAACTGCACACCTTCAAAGTGAACGGCAGTACCCGTTACAGCCAGTGCGAGATACGAGAGATTATAAACGCCCGCAATGAAGACTGAACCCATGGCAGAAATTGATATAACTCCCGGAACCGACGGCCGTTTTGAGCGCATCGGCACCACCTACTACAAGATTGTCCGACAGCCCAATGCCGCCGGGCAACTCATAGAGCGCAGTATCCCGTGGACAATTGAGGCGATCCGTCAGGACTACGGCAAGGACTTTCTTGCCAATGTACCCAAATACGACGGCTTCTGCTGTGTCCCCTCGCATCTTGACTATCAACCAGTGGTCGGCAACTTCAAGAATAAGTATTCACCGCTCAGCCATATCCCCTCCGAAGGGGAATGGCAGTGCATCGAATCGCTCGTGCGCCACATCTTCGGCGACCAGTACGAACTCGGCCTTGACTATCTGCAAATCCTTTACACGATGCCGTTGCAGAAACTCCCGATTCTGTTGTTGGTATCGGAGGAGCGCAACACAGGCAAATCCACCTTCCTAAATTTCCTCAAACTGCTCTTTGAGGCGAATGTCACGTTTAACACCAACGAGAACTTCCGCAGTCAGTTCAACGACGACTGGAACGGCAAACTCGTAATCGTAGTTGACGAGGTGTTGCTCAACAAGCGCGAGGATTCCGAGCGACTAAAGAATCTCAGCACCACACGCAACTACAAGATGGAAGCCAAAGGACGCGACCGCGAGGAGGTGAGCTTCTTCGCCAAGTTCGTGCTGTGTTCCAACAACGAGTATCTCCCCGTAGTCATCGACCCCGACGAGACACGCTATTGGGTACGGAAGAAACCGAACCAAACCGAACCAAAACCGAACCAAACCGAACCAAAACCGAACCAAACCAAACCAAAACCGAACCAAAACCGAACAGAAAAATCGAATTGTCGAATTAATAACAGCGAATCCTACGATAACGAGGGCTGAATTATCGAAAGAGTTGGGCTTACATGAAAGTAGTGTTCAACGACGTCTTGATGCTCTTGTGAAGGAAGAACGTATTCGACATATTGGCCCTACTAATGGCGGAACTTGGGAGGTTTTAGAGCCAAACTAACCCTCTTTTCCATTAATATAGGAGTTCTCTAATACTTCACGCTTCCAAATCTCATGCTATATTGAGTTTTGGAAGCGTCGCTTATATCTGTCTGCGCAGATGGTTAAACAATCTTAATCCGAAATTTATAAATCCGGGAGCATTTTCTAACGAATGATAAAATTTATATCTGCCATGAAACCCAATTTACTGTCAGTCCCTTGGATACATATTCAATTTGTTCCATGAAGTTCCATCGAGCGGAAATACTATGTGAACATCTGCTAAATCAATATGGCCTTTTGATTTATATATACATATAATCTCCTTTATTATAGATACTTAAAAGTACTGCAGAGCTATTGACAAACCGTTTTATACATTATAACTTTGCGAAAAAATCAAACAATTACGCAATCATTATTGCGCTGATAAAACAATAACCGTTTAAAGTTTTAATGTTCTACAACGACCAAAATTCAAGTCCAAAACAAACTACGATGGTCATCATGAATATTGATGATCTGCGTGAGGCTTTCAAAGCCTGGAATCAGGAACAGATTGAGGCCAACGCGCCTCATGAAGAAATCTACATCACCGCCAAGGAAGCCGCCAAAATGCTCGGCGTGACCTTATCGACCTTATGGAGATGGGACAATGACAAGTATCTTGAGAAAATCAAGATCGGCAACAAGGTAAGATACCGACTGTCGGATGTTGAACGCATGATAAAGGGAGCGATATGACAACTGATTCTATCAAGCTACTCCCAGCATTCGTTGGTGAACCAACTCATAGCTAGGCGGCATCGGATGATGAGGCGCAGGTGGTTGATGTGGAATATACTGACATTACACTTGAGCAAAACGACCTGTCGAATCAAGATGGAAGTGAGTGCCCCTATATCCGAGTAGGGACGGATTATTACCGGGAGGTGTTGCGACCACAGGCAAACGGCACCACTTGCAAATGCCTTGTCTATTGGAAAGCTTCGACCATCAAAGCTGACTTCGGGAAGGATTATTTGAAAGATGTGCCGAAGTATGACTGTTTCTGCACCGTTCCGAGCCATACCGATTACCGTAAGATAATCGGCAACGCCTACAATCTTTATGAGCCAATCACCCCTCAGCCGATGCCGGGAGACTGGAGCGCGATTGACGGTCTGCTTCGCCACATCTTCGAGGAGCATTACGAGTATGGTCTTGATTACATCCAGTTGCTGTATCAGATGCCGCTTCAAAAGCTTCCTATTCTGATTTTGGTGTCGGAGCAGCGCAACACTGGCAAGACCACTTTCCTCAATCTGCTCAAGGCAATCTTTCAGGATAATGCCACCTTCAACACCAACGAGGATTTCCGAAGTAAGTTCAATTCCGACTGGGCTGGTAAGCTGCTTATCATGGTCGATGAAGTCCTGCTGTCGAGGCGTGAAGACTCAGAGCGATTGAAGAACCTCAGTACGGCAACCTCATACAAGATGGAGTCCAAAGGGAAGGACCGAAATGAGATTGCCTTCTTCGGAAAGTTCGTGCTGTGTTCCAATAACGAGCATTTCCCTATTGTAATTGACCGCGAGGAAGTCCGATACTGGGTTCGCAAGGTCAACCCTCTGGAAACAGACGACCCTTTCTATATGAAGAAGCTTGTGGCACAGATTCCGGCGTTTCTCCACTTTCTTATGCAGAGAGAGCTATCTGTGCAATGCGAAAACCGAATGTGGTTCAGTCCGGAAAGACTGCGCACCGCAGCCCTCAACCGTATCGTGATTTCCAACCGCTCCAAGATTGAGTTTGAGGTTGCCGAACTGCTGATTGAGATAATGGATTACACCCGCGACACATCTGTGTCCTTCGTCGTAAACGACCTCGCGACCCTTCTCAACTATCGCAATGTCCGTGCCGAGACGAGCGAGATACGTCGGTTGTTGCAGATATATTGGCATCTCAAACCGGCATCAAACTCTCTTACCTACCGCTTATATTCGATGGGGATTCCACCTGCCAAGTACACCGCCAAGACAGCCGTCGGCAGATACTACACAGTCACTAAAGATTTTATTTTGAATTTATCTCTATTTTGATGAATTGATGAATGAATTAAAGAAAGGGAAGAAAGTCAGCACGTTATAGTGCTGGAGGCTCTCATCAAAAGGTTTTACAGGCGTTGAGAAGCCTCCTCTTCTTTCCCTTTCATTAATTATCATCTTGTGATGAATCAGATGGAACTGGAATACTGCGAGTTACATACGTTTTCATCATTTCATCAAATTTCTACCGATTTTAATTTCACAAAACAGCGTATTCCGGAATTCGAGGCCGCTATTGAATAGATGTCGTGCGTATCCGGAAAGACGTAGCAGGATTGCTTGCAATAAGACCTATGAGGGTATAGCCTAATATACCTTCATGCGAAGGTGGACGGCCCCGATGTGGAGACTGACCGTGCAAGCACCCCTGTTATATAATCAATCCCAACCAAACCATAACCAAAAGCACCAATATTTATATGTCGTCACCTAAACAGATGATGGACTTCAAGCCCGTCAAATCAGTCGATGCCAATGTCAGCAACGAACATCAGCGCAACTGGAGCAAAGAATTCTTCGAGCAAAAGGCCAAGAATCCCGACCACAACTACGACCGCTCCCGAACCGCCTTGAATTTTCAAGTCGGACCCAGAGGCAGGATAACCGAAATCGACGAATCGCGGCGTATCGGCGACAAGGTCGATGAGATAATCAAAAAACATCTCCGACCGAATGCCCGAGTGACCGCCATCTCCAACCGTGCAGTCATGGTCGTATTCGGCGGCAACCGTGAGCGGATGCGCGAGATGGCTTTCGGCTCTCAGGAGCTGAACGAGTATAAGGAAACCAACAGCCATCTTATGCGGCAACCGGAAGTCGAGCGATGGGCAAAGGATGTGTACGGTTTTGTATGCCGAGAATTCGGAGAAGAAAACATAGCCTCGTTCATCGTCCATCTTGACGAGACAGGCCCTCACGCGCATTGTGTATTCGTACCGTTAACTGCCGACGGACGTCTCAGTTCAAAGGAGGTACTCGGAGGCAAGAACAAATTCGAGGCGAAGCAACACATGAGAGACCTGCACACCCGGCTTGCCGAAGTGAACCGCAAATACGGCCTCGACCGTGGCGATGACATCCACGAGACCGGCGCACGGCATCGCTCGACCGCTGAATATAACCGCGACCTTCACCGTGAAAACGCCCGGCTCGAAACTCTTATAAGTGACAAGTCTGGGCAGTTGGGGCGACTTGAGGACCAAATCAAGAAGGCAGAAACACGCGTCAAAGGACTCTCGACCATGATTACGAATCTTGAAAGACAGGAGGCTGAACTGAATGACGAGATAGCTCAGTTAGAAACTGACATCGAGAATGGTGCCGGAGATGTTTCCGAACTGCGTCGCCGCATCACTGAACTTGAAAAGCAACTTGAATCTACCGGACAGCAACTCGCCGACAAACGAGACAAGCTAAAGACCGCCGACCGGCAACTTGCCGAACTTCAGGATGAACTTGACGCTCTCACCGAAAAACGCGACGATGCGCAAAGAGACTACAGCGAACTAACGGAGAAGAAACAAGTACAAATACGCATGAGACTGACGGATGCCATCTTCGGAAGACTCGTGGTTGATATCCGTGAACTATTTGCGGCAATGCCATCGGAGCTGAAAGCGGATTTAGACGGAGAATTTCTGACTGCAATCGCCGAGCAGCCCAACGAGATATTGAAATGTGCGATGTATCTCTTTCTCGGCTATCTCGATGGCGCAACCCAATTCGCCCAGTCATGCGGAGGCGGTGGTGGCACCTCTTCCGACTTGCCGTGGGGACGCAATCCGGATGAAGATGACCGCCGTTTTGCCTACCGTTGCATGATGCAGGCGCATAAGATGCTCAATCCCACCGCTCCCAGACGCAGCATGGCTGGCAGACGGTGACTAAAAGTGAACCAATCCAATATCCCCTAAACTAATTCTAAACAAAACTAATGAGCACTCCATCAAATAACTTTTTGGAGAGTGCTCCTTTTATATTATAAAACATATTGCATCATAATAACTTCGATTTTTGATGCACGCTCGGTAATAATTTATTAACTTTGCGTTCAAATTTAATAAATCAATCATGGAGACAAAAACAGAAAGACAGAAGCTAAATAGGATAAAAGCAGTATTAGCCGAAACTGGTCACACTGGTAAATGGCTCGCCGAACAACTCGGTAAAGACCCTGTGACTGTATCAAAATGGTGTACTAATACTTCTCAACCGGATTTGTATACGCTCCAAGAAATTTCACAATTACTAAATATTAATATCCGAGTTTTGATTGTGCCGACAGACAATCAGCAAATGATCACTTCTGTTCAATGATATTTCCCCATGTTGACAAAAGATATAATTGACAAGATTTTAACAATCTATCGCGATTCTCCACAAGAGACTGTTGCCACAAAAGGTTTTGGGTGGGTTAATTTGGCAAAATTGGGCTCTCCTATACGAAAGGCAGGTATCGATTATAAAGCCTTAGGTTATGAAAAGATATCATATCTTTTCAAAGATATACCTGTCTTTGAATTAACAGAATATATAAAAGATGGGAATCCACCTATAATATATATTAGAGAAAAGCGCATAAAGAATAGGCGTATTGAAAAAGGCAATACGGTCTTCATTAAATCCAACGATGAACCAATTAATCTCACGGACAATCTATTCTCATTGCCCGTTATTGGTAAATATTATAAGGAATTAATTGATGACGCAGAATTCGGTTGGCCGGAGATTGTTGGACTCTATGAAATCAATGAACATGGGCAGTATCAGATTTCGGATATTCGTGATTTGCTGTTTCATGAACATAAATACCCATCTATAGATAACAAAGATTCAAATCGTGATATAATTATTCTTCTTGATGGTCCATTAAACACGTTAAAGCCCAACAATTACTATCGTTTCAACTGGTGCATTAAGGCTTCAGATAATGCCAGAGGCTATATTATAGATATCGATAAGACGAAACAACCCAAACGAATAGTTCCATCTTTATTCATTGAAAATTTGCATAAACTTTGGGATGACAAGAATCATGGGCGCGTTTTGAGTGATGCAATGAGTACAATTAGCTCTGAATTGATGTCAAGTAGCGATGGTACATTCATCTATGAACTGCTGCAAAATGCAAATGATTACCCCATTAAGGATGAAGACGATAAAGCGATTCCTGTAGAAGTTGAGTTCCATTTAACAGATAAGTGCCTGATCTGTCGACATTCTGGTGCAAAATTTAGTCCACGAGATGTCTCTGGCATTTGCAGTATTGGTAACGGCAGCAAAACCAAGAACAAAAATACCATTGGATATAAAGGTATTGGCTTTAAGACTGTATTCCATTTGCACGACTGGGTATACATCAAATCCGGAGAATTTATGTTCCGATTTGACAAGAATTCCGAGAAAGAGGGGCGTCCATTCCAAATTATGCCAATTTGGACAACAATCCCGGAATTGAATGAATTTGATGATACTGTCGCTAACCTCATTAAAGGTGGTATGGATAAGTTTAATGTCCAGACCGTAATGTTGCCTAGAAAGCAAGAGTATCTTTATGGAATGGAAAAGAATCGACAGTCTGAAAAAAGTCACGAATATGTCCTACGAGATATGTTTAAAGACATTCGCGATATCGTTTTCATTCCCAACATTAAATCGGTAACAATTTTCTTCCCAGGAGAGGAACCCATAGTGTGCTCGAAAAGCGAATCTTCTGACTGGGTCGTTTCTGAACCATATAGACATGTCCTTGATGAAGAGACTGAGCGTGCTGAGATAATAAAAGAATGTAATGAGCACCCCGAAAGAAGAATACCCCCAAAGTATAAAACTTTTGAGGATACCTACGTATCTTTCGCTGCTAAAAAATGCGGAAACAATATTGAGATAGTTGATCACGCGACTGTATACTGCTACCTCCCAACTAAAGCTGAATTTGGTTTCCCATTCCTTATGAACACTGATATGGTGCCTTCGGGTGATCGAAATCAGTTAAAAACCGATGTGAAATTTAATGCGCTGTTCGCAAAAATTGCAGGTCAGAAATTTTTTATTTGGATTAATGACTTAATCAAAAGTGGAGATTATGATCTGGATTCAATTTTTGCGCTAATTCCAAATTTCGAGGAATGCCTGAAGATTACAGTCTATAAGGATTTCATCGAAGCCTTTCAAAAAGAGTTTGAAGATCTAATTCAGTCAGAAGCCTTTGTTCCCATAAATAGCACCGGACACTATGCTCTATTATCTAAAATAATTTATGATACTACCGGTATTTCTGAATCTGGAATAATGACCGATGACGAATTGTTATCTTTTGTTGATGGTCAAGGAGTTTGGACTCGCTGTCCAGATGAATTCTTTGTACATTCAGACCTACGTGGGAAACCTAACTTTCACACTTTCTTGACGAAATATCATGCCGAAAACATGGGATTTAGTCAAGAAACTATACTTACTCTGTGTGAGAGCGAGGAGTTTAATAAATGGTTGAAAATTCAAAGCAACAATAATAACTTTCTTAAGTTTCTCATCTCATATGGTCATCTGAAAAAGTTCATTGAAAATAATAAGAGGATTTTCATTGATAACAATGGTAATTTGTGCTCAGCAAACGAGTTGTATTATGAAGTAGATAAGTTTAAGGAATCATTACCGGAGTTATCATCTTACATTCCACATTTATCTCATATAACAAGAAAATTTATAGAAGAGAATCAGTTATGCGATTATAACATCTCTGATTGTTTCAATAAATTCTCTATTTCAGAGGCGATAGAGAATCACATTATTTCCAATGACAAGGCCATGTCGTTATTACGAGAACTGACTACTTCTGTTCCATTCTATCGATATTTAGCTGTAAATGGCGTTGACCTTAAATCCAGTAATGAGATTCCGTATATCACAGAAAATGGTGCATATTCTACAGATTATGTTAATCCTCGTTACTTCTATAGCGACGATGCTTATGCCCTAACCAAAGAGAAGTGGCTGGGCAATAATGTTGTTCAGGTATTAAACCATGAGTATTTTAGTAATCTTGAAACAGAAGCGAAAAATCAACTCACGAATGTTTTCTCGCGTTTGGGCTTTACAGTCTTTGAGCAATCCGTTTTTATAGACAACTATATTGTTGGCAATTCGGATTTCCAAAATAACATTAATGCGATAATCGAGTCTGATTTTACAATTAACAGGTTTTTTTGTGAATTTGTATACAAACATGGAATAAACCTTAAGGAAGGTAGCTTAAAAAAATATGTTTTAAGGTGCGTTGACATAAAAGGCAAAGATGTTTATCTTTGTAGTGATAATGTGCGGTACTTCGATCAAGAGGCTTACACAAATAATAGCTCATATAGTGATAATACCGGACATCCTTGGCTTAAAGAAGACATGATGTATGCTATATCTAATGCATACTTCAATGTATCTGACGATGACGAGAAGAAAAAAATAGAATCTTTCTTACGCCAACAGTTCGGGATAAAAACATTCACAGATAAATCTTTTTCTGAGGATGTCGTATTTAAGAATCGTGATCAAATCTATAACACCCTTACGACAGACAAACAATCTTTATTGGCATTCTTAAAGTATTTAATTCGAGACTCAGAAAGAATTTTCGATAGATCTTTTAGTTTTGATAAAATCGAAAGCTTGCCTTTATTGTGCTATGATGGCACAATAAAACAACGGGCACAAAATGTTGTGTATCTTGAATTTAGCGAAGACGCAAAAGAATTGATTGAGAAGGAATGGTTCTCAGGCAATTATATTCTTCTTGACCCTATATACACAAAAGAGTTTTCGCTAGAAGTGCGTCGGCTCTTCAAATTTGAGAAATTTGAAATAAAGACTCTGTGTGGTAATATTCTGTCAAATATTGAGTTAAAAAAATCGGCAAATACAAAAGAGTATTCTGTTGATTTCTGGCGATGGGTGCTGAATAACCGGAAAGATATAAATGATTACAACCAACTGGACGGGTATTACTTATTAAACAAGGATGGTAAATTATTCTTACCTTCATGCTTTTATATTCCAGATGCCTACCAGAAAGAGAAAATTGAGTCTTTGGTGAGCAGATATGTTGAGAATGCTCAATTTGTATCTTCTCAATACCTTGAATCAGACACCGATGAGGAAAAAGCAAAATGGGTTAAACTGTTCAAAAAGCTCGGACTGAAGTCGGACAATAAAGACATTCTATTTTCAGATATTCTTCCAAATCTTGCTTCTTTTGAAGGCAACCAGGCAGACTCTGTTGTAGCAATGATGACAAAGCATCTTAAGGACTTAAAAGAAGATTGGGATGCTCGCCGGAAACAAGTAATTCAGCTACGCGTCAAAACTCAATCTAATGTTTATAAACCTCTTAGTGTGGTTCTCATTGCCAACGTTGACCTAAATACGACTACAGAACCATTCAAATATATTGCGCTTTCTAATGAAATCGCGTCTGACATATTAGAAGCAAACAGAGATATCTTATTCCTTATTGCTAAGGAGTTTAATAACGTTGGCTTGATTTCTTCAAAGAAAAGCTGGATTGAAACTAAGATTAAGGAGTACCTTCATCTTTTTGAGACGAATTCAGATTCTGTTTCAGAGATTCATGTCAAGTTTGTTCGAGAATTGGCAAAACTTCTTGAAGACTATGAGATTAATAATGAACTGCTGAGTCGTGTAAAGTACCATACTAAAAAAGGAAAAAATGACTATCTTACGGCAGAAGAAATTACTCTCGGGTCAATATACAATCCTGTGTGTGATTTTGAAGCCAACGGAATTACAGAACTGACATATTTATCTGAAGAATACTTTTTTGAAGGGAATAAAGACAGCATAAAAACTTTCTTCAAAGGTCTTGGAATGCATCACAATATGATGCGAAAAGACTTAAAATTCTTGTCTAACCGAACCTTCGCATGTTATTTTTGGGCTAAGTGTTTTTCTCGACGTTTGACTGAATACAACAGTTGGATTGAAGAGGGTTTATTCGATGGAATAAACTGTATACCAACAAGACATGCAGTGCGCAAGGCAGAAGAGCTATATGCTCCCAGCGTTACCGGTTTCGCTGTTAAAGCACATGTGCCTAACTGGGAAGAAAAGGTCGCGGCGAAAGAAGTTGTTGATTCTATTGATAATCTCGAAAGTCGTACTGTATTCGAGAAATTAAAATTCACAAAAGCCCTTTCTTTTGAAGATTGCCTGTATTATTTGGCTCGAGTCGAACATAAGAGAGACGATGAATCAATTTATAGAAGTTGCGTTATCAATTGGTTGTTGACTGCTCCTTACAATGAAGATAAGGTAAATGAATATAGGAATACGCCTACTTCTGTGTGGAGAAATGGTAAGGGACAGAAGAAACATATAACTGAGCTGTATGCCATTCATCCCAATGCAGAGCAACAAAGAAGCATATTCCGTGGGAATGAATTTGTAATTCAGACTGGTGCCTTTCCAAAAGATGCGGATTCCTTTGTAAAAGCATGCCAAATTCTAAAGATACAATGCTTGACTAGCGAAGATTTCGTTGCTAAACCAATAAATTATACTGATGAAACCAAGGAGTTAATCGCAATCTTAAGGCCCAGACTTCTAGTGTTGGCTGCTATAGAGAATCCCGACAGATTTCAGGAGTTATATACGAAATATAATGAAGTGTTGTCTAAGTATCATTTCTGTGTTTGCGAGAAAATCGATCTTGGTTATGATACGATACATAACGATGTAGAGCGCATATACAACGATGATAGCCATATATATTATGTGGCTTCTTGGAAGCATAATCGCACCTTTACAAAATTCTGTGGCAGATTGAAAAATCTGATTGACCTAAAGATCTATGATGATATCTGTGAAGATGTCTTTGATGATACAGTTACAGTTGAGGACTGCATAGAAAAGTATTGCTCGTCTCTTAAATACGATGAGCAATTCCGCTCATATATGAAATCTTTGGACTTATTCATAAACATCACTCCGGATGTTGAGGATGAACCATCTGAGGATGACACGCCATATTACGAAGACGCTAAAGAAACCGAAGTAGATCAATCTAATGAAACTGATGCGGAGGAGCAGAATAGCGATAGTGAGGATTTGGATGACGAAGATACTAACTCTGAGGTCACCGACAGAGATACCGACGAGCCAGGATCTCGACAAGGAGTTACTGACACCTCGGAAATAGTACCGGAACAAACATCGCCATCCGAACCAGATATTGACGATAGCAAGAGCGAGTGTCATGGAGATGCACATTCTGGGCAACACATAGCTGAGAATCATGAGCCTTCCGACACAGAGTCAGAATCCCTAAACAATGAGGAAGACGAAGAGGATACCAACATTGTTGAAGATGAGCATCAGATTGAAGACGATGAACTGGATGAGTATGTTCAAGAAGGCGATGCTATAGAAGACGAAAGCTATGAAGATAGCGTTGAAGACTCAAAAGGAACATCAACAGAACCCAATAAAAAAACACCTCACCAAACTGGTTCTACAATTCAATCAGATGGTCACGGATACGATCCAGACTATGGTGATTATATGGGTTCTGTAGATAAAGATGGAGACTATCAACCTGTAGGCGAACAGCCGAATAAGCCAAGGCGAGTACGTAAACATTTAAAGAACTATACCAAACCTGAGATTGAACGGTTACGCTCACATGGTACTCCTCTTGAGCTGGAGTCACTTCCTCCGACACAAGATGAACTTGATATTCTTGCAGAATGCAATATAACACCGGAGCAGATTGCGGACACAAACTATTTGGCACAATTACGTCTTTATCAAAATCTTGTTGATAGAGGTGATAAACCCGAAGAATCACTGGAAGAATTTGTGCGTAATGCTGACGATGTTACAACACATAAGCTTTCAGGAGGAAAATATATCCATACTTGTAGTGCAGCGCGTGGTGTAATGTATATTTCACCGTCTGTATGGAATAAGATGGTTGATGACGAATGGGAGATTTGCGTATACCTTGATGGACAAGGAAAAAACTTCCATTACATCAAGACCAGAGACGAATTCCTTCAGCTTGTTGAGAAAGATGATGTGGTAATTAAAATCACAGGTAAAGAAAAAGTCGATGTTGTCAACCGACTATATTCTGATATTCTCAGCGATGTCAAGGGCGCAGCCTACACATTGGTACGAGTGGCAGCTCGCACAAATATGGATGCAGTCTTTGCGCACTATGTAGGCGCAATGGCAGAGGCAGATGACGGCAATGACGAAAACGAATATGGCGAATGATTATGACTAACAACATTAAACTTTCAAACTACAAGTCTTTCTTTGCTGATCAAGTAAAAGAAGCGATTGACGAGCAGCAAAAAATTAACAGGTCGCAGATGCGAACCTTGTTTAAGACTGGAGAATTATCTATAGCCTATGTCGATTCTGTTCAACATGAGACAGGTTTAGTGATTCTTAAATGTCCGCGCCGTATGGCTCCTCGTCTAAAGGTCCAAAAAAGCATAGTCATTCTTTCCAAAGGCGCAAAGGCAACATTGGGAGACAAAATTACTGAGTGGTCATGCCAATGGGAGGAATTCTGCTCAAATCCGAGCTACCATTCTCCCGCATCGGATATGACTCCCATGTATTATGTACATAAGGAAGACTCATCCTATGATTATGTGGCATGTTCTGGTATAAGTTCTAAATTGTACGATATTTTTGCCAAAACGATTGCTGCAGGGAAGTCTTTGACACTGATTGTTTACAATCCTTTCCCTCCAATCGAATATTTCCGCAATCTCGCAAACTACATAGATGCGTTTTCAACCAATGAGGAACTTGCTCTGGAACCGACAATCAGCTATGATTGTTGGACTCCAGATGAACTCGCATTTGATGAAAATAATCCGACTGGGATATCTGACACTATAATCGAGACGTTAGCGAATGAAAACTCTTGTATTGTGCAAGGTCCTCCCGGAACAGGTAAAAGTTACACCATTGCAACAATCATCGCCACATACTTGCAAGAGGGCAAGACGGTATGTGTTACTACAATGGCAAATAAGGGGCTTATCGAATTGATTAAGCAAAAGCCTTTGCAAAAATTCGTTGAAAGTGGTGTCGTCCATAAAACGAACTTATCTGTTGATGAACGGAAACAAGTCAATGGACTTAAAGAAGCTTCACCTGATATGCAAGTGCCAGGTGGTGAGTTATTATGTGCGACCAATTACCAATTATCAAGCGTATATAGCGATAAGAAGATGTCGCTCTATGGGCTTCCACAATATGACCTAATAGTTATCGAGGAGGCATCACAGGCCTTCTTGACAACTATTGTAGCGTTCAAGCAATTAGGCATAAAATGCCTAATTGTTGGAGACCCCATGCAGCTGCCACCGATTGTAAAACTCAATAATCCACAGTATAATTCGTGGAATGTAACGACACAGGTTGAAGGGCTTAAGACAATTGCATTAGGCTCAAACATTAAATCGTATCGTATCGTTACCACCTTCCGTCTGACGTCTCGTTCAGCAGCACTCACAAAAAGCTTCTATGGGAACCGTTTTGTCTCTGTGAAAAAAGATTATTTGGACTTTTCTAATACTAATAGCCCTTTGTTCCCTGCCGATGGCGGTGTTTTATACCATTGCACTATGGATGCTCGCAACGGCGTCTATTCTGAAAAAGCTGACGCTCTTATTCGACAAATAATCGAATCAATGGAGACATTCTATCCAGAGAGATCACTGGCAATAATTACTCCGTTCAGAGACTCGGTAAAAGAGCTTCAGAAGAATTTTTGTACATCTGATTTAGAGTTGGATCTGACTATTGAAACAATTGACCGAATTCAAGGAATGACAGTAGATTATGCGATACTGTATATACCTGGCAGAAATCCCGGATTTGCGCTGGAAGATAAAAGGTTCAACGTAGCAACAAGTCGCTCTCTGAGCACTACTCTTATTATTTCTGACGCACCGTTAAATGAATTCCATGCAGTATCACCTATAGTCTTGAGTTTTATCGGTAATTGTGATAGCTATAAAGCTGATAGAACTGTTATTCGCAAAAATCAAATAGCGAATACAAGTATTGCCAATGGAGATATATCTAAGGAGGACACTCCTGTTACGGATATACCGCCAATTGCTGTGAAGGTTGTCGGGAAAATCGACTTGTCTCAATTTGAACGTCCGAAGAAGGATTTGAGCAAGACAAAGAAAAATTTCTACATCATTGACACTAACGTATTTGTTAATTGCCCAGAGATTATCAGCAAGATAGATTCAAGTTATCCAGTGATTTTATCGGCTAAGGTTGCTGACGAACTTGACAAGATGAAAATCAAATTGAGCGCTCAGGACAAAGCAAACGCAGAGAAAGCTTTGAGAATTTTGAACCAAATGTCTGGTAGAGACATTCGTTATGGAATGGCCGACACGTCACTTCTGCCGGAAGATTTCGATAAACGCTCTCCGGATAATATGATTCTATCGGTTGCATTGAAATATCAGGATGAAAATCCCATTGTGTTGACCTCGGATAACGGGTTGCAGCTAAAATCAAAGATACTGGGGATTACGACAATTTCTCTAAAGGCTTTCCTTAAACAGCTAAAACACTAACATCATGAATTATAACAAAAATATATTTAAGGAGTCAGTGCGAATTACAGAGCTTGGGGCGAAGGATGCACTTGATGCTGTTATGTGTAATGATTTGTATTGCACAACCGAGTTACCAAGGCCACACGCCGCTATGACGAAGAATGCTATCAACTGTAACGTATTACATAAAACAATGGAAGAGAAGCCTCAAATAGATCCACAAAAGGTTAAAGAAATACTGGAGTTTGCTCAGAAATCTCCTAAAATAGTCGAGTTACAACAACAATGCCAAGAGATTGGAGAAAGAAAGCGTAAGAAAATCTCTGAGAAAGTTATTGATAATGCTTTCGATGCTTTCGGCATCATCGTAAAGGAGCTGTCTGATACGTCAGAAGAAGAACAGGAACTTCAGAAATTCTGTGCCAAATACGTTTTCTGCTGTATGGTACAAAGCAGCGGTATAGAAATCACAGATTAATACAATCGTGTTAATCACATCTATCCCATATATTGATTATGAAACACCTCTATATCATTGGAAACGGCTTTGACATTTTCACTGGACTGCATACAAGTTATGCAGATTTTAGACGATGGCTTGAGCGCGAGTATATTTTTGTGTATGAAAATATGAAAGTGGCATACAATATGGAAGGTGATTGGTGGAATAATTTTGAAGTAAACCTCGGAGAGCTTGATATCCATAGATATGTCCGCAATTTTACTCCGCAAGCAAAATCAGAAGGTGAAATCCTTAAGCTAATTGAAGATAAAAAGAATCAAAAACAGCAAGAAGTAACTGCTAATATACATTATGATTCGGCATGTGCAAATCGACTTCGAGGGTTGCTCGATATTTTGCAATATTGTTTTGAGCGTTGGGTTGCTGATTGTCAAAGCATGATTACCGACCCACAATATGCCAATATTGAGAAGGTAGACTCATTCTTCATAAATTTCAATTATACCGATACTATTGAATGGCTTTATAAGATTCCGGAAGAGAGAGTATTACATATACATGGTAGAGCATCTAAACATGAAAAATTGGTATTCGGGCACAATAAACATCCTCATGGAGGTATTTTTGATGGCGCTGATGTAGATCAGACATGTTTTGAGCTGTCAAAATATCAAAAGAATACATATGAATATATATTTAAACACGAAAATTTGCCAAATATGCTTGCTGATGTTGAATTTGTCCATGTTTATGGGCTATCTCTTTCCTCAGTAGATGAAAATTACATTGATTGGATTGAGAAGAATACACCACAAGATTGTAAATGGGAATTTAGTTGGTTCACTGAAGAAGATAAACAAAGAATTGATGTGTTTGTTCTCAATCATTGGAGAATTAAAGACCGCCATAAATTAATGCAGCTAAATCCAATTAGTAAGGAGGAAACAAATAATGGCAGACAATAGCATTTCATCGCATTTTATGGCGAAGTTTGCTTGTCTAATTCTGGCAAAATCGGGCTAACACTTTGACTATCTGTTTGTTTGCATCTCTTCAACGAAGAGGAGTATTAAGTAGAAATTTTATCACAGATACCTGATATTCAATGGCCAAGCAAAGTATAATTTGTTTGGCCATTGGTGTTTTATAGCTCTAAATGACGTGGTTTGTTTGGCTAAAATCCGATTTTTTGGAGGAAATATTGAATTTGTTTGTATATAAATCAGTCATTAATCGGAGATGTGGGAATATTTGGTAATACAAACAAATAGACGATTGTTTTCAACTTATCTGCACAATTTGAGCGCTGATTGGAAGTTCTTGCTCCTATCAGTATCTTCAAGTCAGGAGAATTGAATGGCCAGCACATGTTCCATCTTGGAACATATGGCATCAGCACAACCGGAGTTATGAACACTTCGAGCGAAAGAACAAAAATACCGACCACATTACGACCGCTCCTGATCCGCACTGAACTCTCAGATCGGGCCCGAAGGCAGGAATAAGAACGAAGCCCGGCAACGCATGCGAGACCTGCATACCCGACTTGCCGAAGTGAACCGTAAATACGGCCTCGACCGTGGCGATGACATCCACGAGACCAGCGCACGCCATCGCTCGACCGCTGAATACAACCGCGACCATCACCGCGAGAACGCCAGACTCGAAACCCTTATAGACGACAACCGCGAACAGTTGCGTCAGCTCGAAGATGAAATTCGGAAATCCGAGCGGCGAGTGAAGGGTCTAACGACCATGATTGCGAATCTTGAAAGACAGGAGGCTGAACTGAATGACGGGATAGCTCAGATGGAGGCTGATATAAAGAATGGTGCCGGAGATGTTTCCGAATTGCGTTGTCGCATCGCCGAACTTGAAAACCAGCTTGAATCTACCGGACAGAAACTCGCCGACAAACGCGACAAGCTAAAGACCGCCAATCGACAACTTGCCGAGCTTCAGGATGAACTTGACGCTCTCACCGAAAAACGCGATAATGCTCAGAGTGATTATTATGAATTGACGAGCAGACATCAGGAACAGATACGCATGAGGCTCACTGATGCCGTCTTCGGAAGACTCGTAGTTGATATCCGTGAACTATTCGCAGCCATGCCATCGGAGCAGAAAGCAGATTTAGACGGAGAATTTCTGACTGCAATCGCCGAGCAGCCCAACGAGGTTTTGAAGTGTGCGATGTATCTGTTCCTCGGCTATCTTGATGGCGCAACCCAATTCGCCCAGTCATGTGGAGGCGGTGGTGGCGACAACTCGCTCCCGTGGGGACGCAATCCGGATGAAGACGACCGCCGCTTCGCCTACCGCTGCATGATGCAAGCCC
>OGQO01000963.1_pt1 | contig 28471 bp, 18 predicted proteins | sample 1553241 | NCBI WGS metagenome assembly OGQO01 (sample SAMEA2579933, study PRJEB22360) | human gut metagenome | biome: human gut; feature: human-associated habitat; material: faeces | place: Denmark | collected 2008/2010
AGTCGATAAACTTTTCAATGGTCGCTTCTGACAAACCTTCCATATTCATGGCATTTCTGCTCACAAAAAGTTCAAAGGCTTTTGTCTGCTTTGCCGTACATGCAGGATTTTCACAGTACAGACATGTTACCTCGTCATTAGTAACAAGCTTTGTTGGTCCGCCGCAGACTGGACAGACAGACGGAATTGTTAAGTTACTGCTTTGTGTCAGATTCTCTGCAATCTGAGGAATGATCATATTTGCCTTGTAAACAGTGATTGTATCACCAATTCCAAGTTTTAAGCTTTCCACAATCGAAACATTATGGACGCTCGCACGCGTTATTGTTGTTCCCTCTAACTCAACAGGGTCAAACACGGCAACAGGATTTATAAGTCCCGTGCGTGATGGACTCCAGTGAATCTCTCTAAGGGTAGTCTCTGCCGTCTCGTCCTTCCACTTAAATGCCATGGCATTTCGTGGAAATTTAGCTGTGTTTCCAAGACTTTCACCATAGGCGATATCATCCATCAAAAGAACTAGTCCATCTGATGGCAGTTCATTTGATTCAATATGATTTGCAAACCACTTCACAGAATCAGGAAGATCTGTCGAAGTTACCATGCGGTATGTCACAACATCAAACCCCTGCGCAGCAAGCCATTCAAACTGGCAGCGTCTTGAATTATTAAAGGTCATATCCTCTGCCGAGACGAGCGCAAATGCGATAAACTGAACATGACGGCCTGCTGTTACCTGACTATTTAACTGGCGCACAGAACCTGCACACAAGTTTCTCGGATTTTTATACTTTGCATCCGCATCAGGATTTTCCTCGTTGATTCGTTCAAAATCCTTATAGGAAATGACAGCTTCACCTCGCAGCACCAGACGTCCCTTAAATGAAATCTGCGTTGGAAGATTTTCAAACTGTCTGGCATTTTGTGTGACAACCTCTCCTGTAATACCATTTCCACGTGTAACAGCCTTTGTCAATGTACCATTCTCATATGTTAATACAATAGTAAGACCATCAAGTTTCCATGAAAGTACACCTGTCTGATCTTTTAAAAATTCCTGAAGCTGTGACACTTCCTTCGTCTTATCAAGAGACAGCATTGGTGATGGATGATTTTCTTTTGGAAGTGCACTTAATACCTCATATCCGGCATGTGCAGTCGGGCTTTTTGCAAGCACTGTTCCTGTCTTTTTTTCAAGTGCGGCAAGCTCATCATAAAGCTCATCATATTCCTTATTGCTCATCAGCTCTTTGCTTTCCTGATAATATGCTCTCGCCGCCGCATCAAGCTGCTCTACCAGCTCCTTCATACGCTCCAAATCGGACATAATAAACCTGCCTTTTTTACAAATAATTACAACATTTTAATAAGCTTATCAAACTCTGCGTCAGTCACATTGCGGAAGTTTCCCTGCGGAATATTTCCAAGATGAATGTTCATGATGCGAATACGCTTCAATGTCTCTACACGATAGCCACATGCTGCGCACATACGACGAATCTGACGATTTAAGCCCTGCTTTAAAATAATATGAAATTCTCTGTTTCCTGTCTTTGTGCAGACGCATGGCATAGTATCTGCATTAAGTTCCTCAAGATGCATACCTCTTCTCATTTTATCTAAGAAGCTCTCTGTTACCTGATTATTGACTGTGACAACATATTCCTTCTCGTGAGAATTGCTTGCCTTTGAAATTTCATTTGCCAGCTCTCCAAGATTAGTCATTAAGATCAGGCCCTCAGATTCCTTGTCAAGACGACCAATCGGATAAATTCTAGTCGGATATTTTACCATATCCACAATATTTTTCTCACCCTCAAAACGAGCTGTCGTACACACGATTCCAGCTGGCTTATTGACTGCGATCAATACTGGCTTAACCTGCTTTGTGCTGACCTTTTTTCCGTCCACAACGATCTCATCTGCACTGCTTACCTTTTGTCCCATAACAGCACACACGCCATTGACCATAACCTTTCCCTCATCAACAAGACGGTCTGCCTCACGGCGGGAGCAAATTCCTTTTTCACTCAAAAATTTGTTTAAACGAACTGTTTCTTCCATATATAAATATCCTTTCTTAGTGAATAAACATCGCATCGCCAAATGAGAAGAAACGATATTTCTTTTCAACAGCTTCCTTGTAAGCTGCTAAAATGTGCTCTCTTCCAGCAAGTGCAGACACAAGCATTACAAGTGTAGATTTTGGAAGTTTGTAATTAAGGCATCTACCATTTTAAAATGATAACCCGGATAAATGAAAATATCCGTCCATCCGCTCTGTGCCTTCAAGATACCATCCTCTGTAGATGCTGACTCTAACGTACGGCAGCTTGTTGTTCCTACTGCAATGACACGTTTTCCTGCCTTCTTTGCTGCATTGATTTTCTCTGCTTCCTCTGGCTCGATACGGTAAAACTCAGAGTGCATATGATGCTCAAGAACATTTTCAACCTTTACAGGACGGAATGTGCCAAGACCAACATGAAGAGTTACGCTTGCGATAACAACACCCTTTTCCTCAATCTTCTTTAACAGATCTTTTGTGAAATGAAGTCCTGCTGTCGGTGCTGCTGCTGATCCTTCATACTTTGCATAAACAGTCTGATAACGATTCTTATCCTTAAGCTGGTGTGTGATATAAGGCGGCAGCGGCATCTGTCCAAGTTCATCAAGAATCTCTTCAAAAATTCCCTGATAAGAAAAACGAATCTTTCTGTTTCCGTCCTCTACAACTTCAAGCACCTCTGCCTTTAAGCGTCCATCACCAAATGTAATGATTGTTCCCGGCTTTGCCTTCTTTCCTGGCTTTACAAGCACCTCCCAGACATCATCCTGCTCTCTCTTTAGCAAAAGCACTTCAATGTGAGCACCAGTATCTTCCTTAACACCCATCAGACGCGCTGGAATAACCTTTGTATTATTTATAACAAGACAGTCACCTGGATTTAATTCATCGATAATATCTCTGAAAATCTTATCCTGAGTCTTGCCTGTCTTTTTATCCAGTAAAAGCAGTCTTGAACTGCTGCGATCCTCAATCGGATCCTGTGCAATCAGCTCCTCTGGCAGATCATAGTCAAAATCATTTATATCCATCATACCTGCTGGATGTACTGCAGATTCTGTCTCATTTGTTGTATTTACTTTTGTTTCCATAGTTTCCATTATTAATTGCCTCCAAATATAAAAAAGCCCTCTAATACTCATGTAGCATATCATAATTTTTTCGCAAATACAAGAACTGTATCAATTTAAAAACTTTTTACGTGTATTTTGGATTTTTCGTTGATTTGTTTTCTCTGCAATGGTATGATTATAAGGAAAATAATAGTTACAATTCACGTGGCTAAATAACAGGGAGGTTTTCATTATGCCGAAAAAAAGAATCGTCGTTGCTCTTGGCCGCAATGCATTTGGAAAGACGCTTCCAGAGCAAAAGACTGCTGTTAAGGAAGCAGCAAAAGCTATTGCTGACCTTGCAGAATTAAAATATCAGATTGTTATCACACACAGCAATGGTCCTCAGGTTGGTATGATTCACATGGCTATGACCGAATTTGGCAATGCACATCAAGATTTTACAGTTGCACCTATGGCAGTCTGCAGTGCTATGAGTCAGGGCTACATTGGATACGACCTTCAGAACGAGATCCGTACTGAGTTGCTTCGCAGAGGTATCTTTAACACAGTATCCACAATTATTACACAGGTTAAGGTTGACCCATTTGATCATGCATTTAGTCATCCGCTGAAATCTATCGGCCGTATCATGACAGCTGAGCAGGCACAGGCAGAACGTGACAAGGGTAATTTTGTTCGTGAAGAGGAAGGCGGCTTCCGCCGTATCGTTGCATCTCCTGCCCCGATTGAGATTTATGAGATTGATGCTATTCGTGCACTTGCTGATGCCGGACAGGTCGTAATCGCAGCCGGCGGCGGCGGTATTGCCGTATTAGAGCAGGGTCCTGTTTTAAAGGGTGCCAGTGCTGTTATCGAGAAGGATGCCACAGCTGCTAAGATGGCACATGAATTAGACGCAGATGTTCTTTTATTCTTATCTGCTACTGAACGTTTTGTCATTCATGCAGATACACCGCAGGAGTTCTCTCCAGATCATTTATCTGTTGAAGATGCAATGGAGCTTATCGACAGCCAGACTATGGCAAAGGAAACAAAGCTGCCTAAGCTTGCTTCAGCTGTAAGCTTTGTAGCTGCAGGTGAAAACCGCAAGGCAATCATCACATCCCTCGATAAGGTAAAGGAAGCACTTGCAGGAAAGACCGGTACATTGATTACCAAGTGATTTGATTTACACCATCACAAACTGCAAAGAGGTCATGTCCAAAACGACATGACCTCTTTTTTATTATTCATAATTATTCGTAGTAAACAGTCTGAAACATTCCTACACTTCCAAGGATCGTTGCTGCATAAGCAGAATCACTTCCTGCGTTTCCTGTACGGTATGCTGTCAGTGCCTGATTCCAACTGCCATATGTATGGTAATACTCTGCTAGCAAATCAATTCCAACTAAGATGTTGGATGCTGGATCATACAGATTAGTAACACCAAGCTTCGCCATACGAGATGCACTGTATCTTGGAATAATCTGCATCAGTCCCTGTGCACCTTTTCCGCTTGTAGCACCTGCGTTAAATTGGCTCTCATGATACATAACAGAGAATATTACTGAACTGTCCACACCATACTGACTGCAAAGATTTAATGTATACTGCGTCAAATCACTGCTGAGTGCAACATTAGTGACACGGATGCTTCCAGTTGGCTGTGACGGCTGTGTCTCCGGTACTGTTGGCTGCGTTTCCGGCGCTGCCGGCTGTGTCTCTGGTGCTGCCGGCTGTGTCTCTGGCGCTGCTGGCTGTGTCTCTGGTGCTGCAGACGATGCTGCTGCCACTGTAAGAACGATATTAGATGAAAAGCCGCCATAAGACAATGTAATTACGTTTTCACCAGCGTGAAGCATCATTCCTATATCATTGCTTGACCAGCCTTCTGTGATCGTTGCATAATTTCCATCACTGTATGCAGCTACAACATATACCTCATTGCTGCAGACCACATCGCCTTCACTCTTAGTACCACCGACATAGAAGGCTTCGATACCTGTCACGGTCACAGCTTCAGTAGATGGCTGTGTCTCTGGTACTGTTGGCTGTACAGCCTCAGTAGATGGCTGCTGTGCCGGCTCAGACGGTACTGCTGTATCACTGTTTTCTGTGCTGTTTTCAATCGCTGCTACACTAGAGGATGGTACAGTATCCTGCTGTACTTTAGATTCCTCTTGCTGAGAACTTACCGTTTCTGCCTGAGATGCCATTGCCATTACCTGATCTGGTGACAGGACTGTTAGTACTTCCTGGCTGTCTGCTGCCTCTTTTGTAGTATCTGATGAGATGTCAGTATTTATATTAACTTTATTTGCAGATGCTAACAGGATATTTTCTGCGCTGCTCTCACTTACTGCAACACCTAACTGCTTTGCATTCTCCTCTGTTAAGGCAATATCGGTATTGATCCATGTCTCTCCAAGAGAATATGAAACAGCAAGACAATCTGCTGAAAGATACCCCTTCATAGGTCCGTCATATACACAGTATGCCCAGCCAGACTCCAGTAAGCTGACTTCGTATGCATCGTATTCGTATGCTACATCCAAAATATCAGCAGATGTTGTCGGACGAAGACGAATGTTCATATTCGGAACAGTTACTCTTGCATAAAGAGTTCCGTTCTCCTGCATATATGCTGCAGCTTCTTCTCCTGTCAGAAGGTACTCGGTTTTTACCCAGCCCTCCATATCGTCTACTCCAATCTTTGTCCAATCACCGTCTTCGCCAAGAACAGATACAAGCTCTTCTGCCTTAATGGTATTAACTACCTCTGCACTTTCATCTGCCTGTGCTCGCACATTAAGGTAATTGCCTACTGTATTTGGATTTACAAGTGCCTGATCTGAAAAATAGCTTGCCAACGGACTCTTTGCAGATGATGCACTTGATGAACGTTTCTCATTTTCTGTATTTTTTTCGTCAGACTCAGTTGACTTTTCTGTTGTCTTTTTCGCCGTTAGCTCATGTTCCCACAGCATGCCCAGCTGATAACGTTCAGCGCTGACTAATTCTGCATTTGCTTCTGTCTGAGGCTCCTGCTCTCTTGTCATCTCTTCCTGTGTCTCATCAAGCTCACGCGCGGCGAGAACATCGTTATTCTTTGTCTGGAGTGCACCTGTTGAAGAAAGAATAAGTCCGGCTGCAACTGCACCAGTTAAAAGCGTTGCTGCCGCTCCATTCACAAGAATTTTTACTCTAGCTTTCATTGAATATTTGACCTCTCCCATTTTTATTTTCATGTCTGTGAAACATTTACTTTTCGCAAACAGTATTTTTTTACTGCCCCAAACATGAAAAATATCATAATTATGTAATAACTGTTTCAATTTTATTAAACTTATTACAACTTTGTTACAGACGCATTGTAACATTTTTAATAAATATTGTCAACTGCTTTCTGGGGAGAGCCGTCGCGCAAATCGACAGAAGGCTTAATTTTGCCGTCTCTGTCTTGCTGCCTCAAACATCAAAACAGTGGCTGCCATTGCCGCATTTAATGATTCTACCTGTCCTGCCATTGGAATCAGAATCTTACAATCTGCAAGTGCTGCTACCTCATCTGACAGACCGTTTGCCTCGTTTCCAATCATAAATGCGCAAGGCTTTTTATAGTCTGCTCCTTCGTAGCTGATTGTTGCGCCTAGGTGAGCGGCATATGTGCTTACACCTGCCTTTTTTAATCGCTCTATATCGCCTGTAAAATCCTCTGATACGACAAATGGCACGCGGTAAAGAGCCCCCATAGTGCTTCTTATTGTCTTTGGATTGTAGATATCAACACAGTCACTGCTCATTAAAATACCAGTCACGCCTGCTGCCTCAGCTGCACGCATGATTGTTCCTAAATTTCCCGGATCCTGTAAATGATCTAAGATAAGCAAAAAGGATGCTTTTTCTTTTCCAAGCAGCTCTTCAAATGAATAAGGCTGCTGCTTTACTACTGCAAGAATACCCTGCGGTGTCTTTGTATCGGAAAGCGTCTCAAAAATCGAGTCACTTACTACGTCAAATTTCTTTCCCTTTAGAAGCGCAGCGCCTTCCTTACTCTTACAAAAAGACTCTGATGCCACAATCATTTTTACACGATCTGCCGGTGCCTCCTCAAACATCTTTCTTCCCTCAATTACAAATGCCTGCTCACGCTTTCTCTCTCTTGATTTTCGCTGCAGGTTTAAAATATATTTTTGCTGCTGATTCATAAATCGCCCTCTTTTCTTATTTTTAAAGTTATTTTCCTATAAAAATGGTCCACAGTCAAGACCGTGGACCATTTTCGTTCTTTTTATTTTTTGCTGATACTTATGATACTTACGAATTGCTCCGTTACTTCGTAACTCTCGCAATTCTCAGTGTATCAGTTATCTAGACAGCATCTTACTTACTTCGTACTCGTATGGAGAAATAGTCTTCTTCATAGCAAGTGCCTCGTTGATATCGTAATCAACGAACTTTCCATCGCGGAATGCTACTACACGGTTGCTTGCACCATCACACAGAAGATCTACAGCACGAGCGCCCATCATAGATGCATAATAACGATCCATACATGTCGGGCTTCCGCCACGCTGCATATGACCAAGGATAGTTGCTCTTGTCTCAATACCAGTAGCTGCCTCGATTCTCTTTGCCATGCTTGCAGAATGACCAACACCCTCTGCGTTAATAATCAGGTGATGCTTCTTTCCCTTCTTACGATTCTCGATAATCTGATTGATCAGTGCCTGCTCATCGCCATCATAATACTCTGGAAGAAGAATATTCTCTGCACCGTTTGCAACACCACACCATAAAGCGATGTAACCTGCGCTTCTTCCCATAACCTCAATGATACTGCAGCGCTCATGAGATGTAGATGTATCTCTTACCTTATCAATTGCTTCCATTGCAGTATTGATTGCGGTATCAAATCCGATGGTATAATCTGTACAAGCAATATCCTGATCAATTGTTCCCGGAAGACCAATTGTATTGATTCCCAGATTTGCCAGCTTACATGCTCCATTAAAGGAACCGTCACCGCCAATTACAACGATACCATCAATTCCGTGCTTTCTGCAGATCTCTGCACCAAGCTTCTGACCCTCCTCTGTACGGAACTCTGCACATCTTGCTGTATAAAGGATAGTACCACCTCTCTGGATGATATCAGATACGCTGCGGGAATCCATATCAATGATCTCCTCTTTCAGCAGTCCAGCGTAACCTCTCATAATACCCTTTACGTTCAGACCCTTCGCAATACCGGTACGAACAACGGCGCGGATTGCGGCGTTCATGCCTGGAGCATCTCCTCCACTTGTTAATACACCAATTGTCTTTACTTTATTTGCCATGACGTTTCCTCCTTAATGTCTTGACATGTTTCTTATCTTTTTGCCTTGCATTCTGTGTTTTTCTTGCGTCTGGTAAAGTGTGTTAAAAATTTACCAATACTTATTCTAATTGATTTTGCAAAGTTTTTCAATACAATTTAGAGCTTTTCCTTGATTTTTTTCAATGTTTTTATATTTTCTTTTCCAAATACTTGGTCAAGCTGGTCAATAAGTTCAGGACAAATGCCGACACATCGGCTTGGCGGCAGCTTTTGGTACTGTCTTGTGTTGGAAAGATATACCACTACTGTATCTTTTCCATCCCACGGTGCCAGCATAGACAGAAGCTTCTTTTCATTCATCTGGTAGCTTTCAAGATTTGGAAACTGAATCCACAGCTCGCCTGGAATCTCAGAAAATGCCACTATCTTTTCACAGATCAGTTTTCCCTGCACCTCGTCTCCAAGTGACACGCGGCCCTTAACAAAGATTTTCTGATCTGGACTGAGAATTGCGCGATATTTTTCGTAATCTTTTGGAAAAACAATCACCTCAAGAGTTCCTCGTAAATCCTCAAGCGTCAGAAATGCCATCATTTGGTTTGTCTTTGTTGTCTTAACTGTTTTTGCTGCAATCATTCCTGCCACCGTAACAATGGCCTGATCTCGCACCTTTGCCATTCCAGTCTCCTCATCCTGAATAAAATCACTGCTGACTGCTGTGATATTTTTCTCGATGAGGCTTCTGTCAGCCTCTAGCGGATGACCACTGATATAAATTCCAAGCACCTCTTTTTCCATTGCGAGAAGTGCACCTGGCTCATATTCTGGCACTTTGGGGAATGAAATTTTAAAGTCATCCTTCTGTGGTCCCTCCAAAAAATCCATCAGGCTGTACTGTCCTGTCATAGAGTGCTTCTGTTCTCTGGCTAATTCATCCATAATAGAGGAATAAACCTCCATTTTTTGTCTTCTGTTGCCTTCAATACAGTCCATCGCACCTGACTTTATCAGATTTTCAACGGCTCGTTTATTTAACTCGCCGCCGTACATACGCTCTAGGAAATTTTGAAGATCTGTGTATGCTCCGTTTTCTTTTCTCTCACGCACCATCGCTAAAATAACATTTCTTCCAATGCTTTTAATAGCAGACAATGCATAACAGATTTTTCCATCGCGCACAGAAAAATCCCACTCACCGGCATTTATATCAGGCGGAACAATTGAAATTCCCATCTTGCGGCAAACCTGAATATAATCAGAAACCTTTCCGGAATTTTCAATTACAGACGTCATAAGCGCAGCCATGTATTCAACTGGATAATAATATTTTAAATAAGCCGTCTGATATGCTACAACTGCATATGCTGCAGCATGCGACTTATTAAACGCATATCTTGCAAAATCAATCATCTCATCATATATATGATTTGCTGTTTTTTCATCAATTCCGCGTGAAATACAGCCTGGAACACCCTCTTCTTCATTGCCGTACACAAAATTCTGGCGTTCCTTCTCCATCACAGCGGCCTTCTTTTTAGCCATTGCACGGCGCACAAGATCGCTTCGTCCAAGCGTATAGCCTGCAAGATCACGAACAATCTGCATAACCTGCTCCTGATACACTATACATCCATACGTTGGTTCAAGAATCGGCTTTAACTGTGGGCATTCGTATGTGATTTTTTCCGGATTATTTTTTCCCTCTAAATATCTCGGAATAAAGTCCATAGGACCCGGGCGATACAAAGAAATTCCAGCGATAATATCCTCAAGACTGTCTGGCTTTAACTCCTTCATGAAGTTTTTCATTCCTGCACTCTCAAGCTGAAAAATACCTTCACAATGACCCGTTCCAATTGAGGCAAGTACCTGTGAATCATTCATATCAATGTGACTGATATCTAATGCAATGCCCTGACTTCGCTTCACATTATTTACTGCATTTTGTATAACTGTAAGCGTTCTAAGTCCCAGAAAATCCATTTTTAAAAGACCTAGCTCTTCTAAGGCTGTCATCGTGTACTGTGTGACAACTGCACCATCGCTTCCTCTTGAGAGCGGTACATATTCATCTACGGCACGCTGGCTTATTACAACGCCTGCTGCATGCATTGATGTATGACGCGGAAGACCTTCAAGCCTCTTTGACAGATCAATCAATTTTTTAACCTGCGGATCGCTGTCATAATGAGACCGAAGCTCTGGGTTGACATTTAGTGCACGATCAATTGTCATATTTAATTCAGCCGGAATAAGCTTAGCAATCATATCGCAAAGCGAATATGGCAAATCAAGTGCACGTCCAACATCACGGATACAGTTTTTGGCAGCAAGCGTACCAAATGTAACAATCTGAACGACCTGATCCTTGCCATACTTTTCTACAACGTAGTCAATTACTTCCTGACGGCGCTCGAAGCAAAAGTCCACATCAATATCCGGCATAGATACACGCTCTGGATTTAAAAAACGCTCAAACAGAAGCTGATAGCGAAGCGGCTCAATATCTGTTATCTCCAGACTGTAGGCAACTACGCTTCCGGCTGCTGAACCTCGTCCCGGACCTACCATGATATCTTTTGATTTTGCGAAATGAATAAAATCCCACACAATCAAAAAATAGTCAACATAGCCCATCTTTTTTATAACACCAAGCTCATAGTCAAGGCGCTCCTCTACCTGTGATGCCTTCTCACCATAGCGGCGCACTAGTCCTTCCCGACAAAGCTTCTCAAGATACTGTTCTGATGTGTAGCCATCCGGCACAGAAAATTTAGGAAGCTTTGTCTTTCCAAACTCAATCTCAACATGACATCTGTCTGCAATTTTTGCCGTATTATCAATTGCCTGCTGTGCGTAACGAAACAGATCACGCATTTCCTGCTCAGATTTTAAATAATACTGGCCTCCCGTGTAGCGCATACGATTCTCATCGTTTACCTTTTTTCCAGTCTGTATACATAAAAGTACATCATGAGGCTCTGCATCTTCTGCATTTATATAATGAATATCATTTGTTGCTACAAGCTCAATTCCCGTCTCTTCACTCATGCGAAGAAGTGCCTGATTAACAGTTGCCTGTGCGCTGATTCCATGATCCTGCAACTCTAGAAAGAAATTTCCCTTTCCAAAAATTTTCTCATAGGAAAGCGCTGCTTTTTTTGCGTCCTCATAAAGACCTCTTGTGACATTTCTTGCCACCTCACCTGCCAGACATGCACTTAGTGCAATTATGCCCTCATGATATTTTTCAAGCAGTTCTTTATCTACACGCGGCTTATAATAATAACCTTCTGTAAAACCTCTTGAAACAATTTTCATCAGGTTATGGTAGCCTGTATCATTTTCCGCTAACAGCACCAGATGATAATAACGATCATCTCCCTGTCCACCTGCTTCTCTGTCAAATCTTGATTCAGGTGCCACATAAACCTCACAGCCTATAATGGGCTTTATGCCTGCTGCAACTGCTGCTTTATAAAAATCAATCACGCCGTACATGACGCCGTGATCTGTAATCGCCAGGGACTGCATCCCCAGCTCCTTTGCTCTGTCAATTAATTCCTTTATCTTACATGAGCCGTCGAGCAGACTATACTCTGTATGCACATGAAGATGTGTAAATGCCATAGAAGCCTCCTTCTTTTGTGGTCAATTCTCATCACAATTCCTGCTCACGAGATTCTCCTTTTACAGATCGCGTGAACTATAACATATTTTATCATTTTTCCGTGCGAAAAGCAAATATTAGTTGCAAAGCACCAGATAGACAATAGACTTTTCCCTTTCTTTATGCTATACTCGTACAAAAGCGTTTACGCAAATCTGCAGCTGCAGCAACGTTACAGCAAAGAGAAAGGTACAGGTACTCATATGGAGCAAAACAATATTTCTGAGCAGGAAAATGACCTGCAAATGAATGAAAAAAAAGGCAGCAAAAAAAATGATGAAAAAGAATCCACAGCCAAAACTATTCTTGAATATGTGATTAGCATAGGTATTGCCATTGTTGCCGCACTTTTGATTAACAATTTTATTCTGTTAAATGCAAAGGTGCCATCTGGCTCAATGGAAAACACTATCATGACTGGTGATCGATTGTTCGGTTTTCGTCTTTCCTATCTTATGGAGGATCCAAAGCGTGGTGACATAGTAATCTTTAAGTATCCTGACAACGAATCTATAAACTATATCAAGCGAATCATTGGACTTCCAGGTGAGACTGTCACAATAAAAGACAGTAAGGTCTATATCAATGACTCCACTACTCCATTAAAAGAGGATTATTTGAAGGAGGAATGGGTTATCGCAAACGATGGCATGCAGTTTCAGGTTCCCGAGGGTTGCTATTTTATGATGGGTGATAACAGAAATAACTCAAAAGACTCGCGATACTGGAATAATACTTATGTTGCACGTGATAAAATTCTAGCAAAAGCAATCTTTCGCTATTGGGGCGGCTTTAAACTCCTGACAAATACTGCTGATTATGAATAAGAAAACCGTGTGGGCAGCGATGCTCACACGGTTTTCTTTTTATTTTATAAGAATCATCCTTTATTTATGCTCTTGCATTGATAACTGCTCTTCCTGTCAGATATGCCTCGATCTTATCTACAGCGTCTTCCTCATCAGAACCATCTGCATGTACAGTAACAGACTCGCCTGCACGAAGTCCTAATGTCATCAGTCCCATGATGCTCTTTGCATTTACCTTCTTGTTTCCGCTCTCTACGTAAATGCTGCTGTTGTACTGATTTGCCACTTGAACGAGCACAGCCACCGGGCGTACCTCTAGTCCTGCTGGAATCTCCACTGTAATTGTCTTTGTTATCATAATCTTCCTCCTTTTTCTCTCATCTGATCCGCTAATGCCTTAAGTTTCTTAAAACGATGGTTAACACCCGATTTACTTACTGGTGGGTCCATCATTTTTCCCAGTTCTGTCAGAGAGGCGTCTGGTTTTTCAAGACGCAGACGTGCGGCCTGTCTTAAATTTTCAGGTAAGCTTTCCAGGCCGTAATATTCACTGATATATTCAATATCTCTAACTTGTTCCAATGAGGCATTTGCCGTTTTATTCAGATTAGCAGCCTCACAATTTACTTTGCGGTTCACACTGTTGCGGACATCCTTTAGAATACGAATGTTTTCAAAATTCATTCTGGCTTTTGGTGCTTCCATCAAACTTAACAGATCTGCGATTTGCTCTCCTTCTTTTGCATAAACTACATGATACTTTTTTCGTACCACTGTCTTTGCCTCAATCCCGCAAGTGCGGATGATCTGCTGCAGTTGCTGCGCTCGCTTTTCTGAAACGGTAACGATTTCAAAATGATACCCTTTCTGCGGCGCACTGATCGAGCCAGACGCCAGAAAACAACCCCGGACAAAAGCCCTGCGGCAGCAATTTCGAAGCAAAAGTCTGCTGTCTGCAACGCAATTCTCCAGGGGCTCCCCTTCAGAAAGCTCTATTGCCTGCAAAACCGTTTTCGTGTCTTGTTCATTCAGCTCTAAAGCATATCCGTTTCCCTTGTGTACACGCATTAACTCTATATTAAATGTTTTTTGTACAAAAGTAAAGTACTTTCTTAAAACTGTTTCATTTTCTGACTCAAAAAGTAACGTTTTATTAATGCAACTATTTTCGTCATCATCATCCATTTTCTTATCAACCAGCCGTCCACAGCAAAGAACTAACGCTGCTAACTCCGCCAACTGACAGTGACGTGACGCTCCTTCTACATAGGAAAGCTCCTCCTTTACCTGCATGGAAAAGGAGGCTCCTTCTTTTTCTTTCTTATTTTCTTCTTCCATCTTTCTCAATATCCTTGTGGTCAAGTCTCAGCCCATAGCCCTCTTTGCCCTTTAATTTTTCATAAAGTGCATTGGCAATAGTCACAGAGCGGTGCTTGCCGCCCGTACAGCCGATTGCTATGACTAGCTGGGATTTTCCCTCATCAATATAATGGGGAATCAGAAATGTCACCATATCGGTGAGCTTTTCTAAAAACTCTTTTGCCGTGTCCGAGCTCATAACATAATCGCGAACAGGTGCATCATTCCCTGTCAGCGGTCTCATGCTTTCAAAATAGTACGGATTTGGCAAAAATCTCACATCAAAGACAAGATCAGCATCTGTAGGTATTCCATACTTAAAGCCGAATGAAAGTACTGTCACAAAAAGATTTTTATAATCAAAGCCTTTTAAAAGAATATCCTCTAGCTGTGCCTTAAGTTCTCTTGTCAGAAGCTGCGATGTGTTGATGACATAATCAGACTTAGAAAGCAATTCTGCCATTAACTTTCGCTCTTTTGCAATTCCAACCTCTATTCGCTGTCCCTGTGACAGCGGATGGCTGCGGCGTGTTTCCTTATAACGCTTAATAAGACATTCATCTGACGCCTCAAGAAACAAAACCTTACAGTCAATCTCTTCCTGCTTTAGCTGCGTAATGACCTCGCTCATAAGTCCAATAAACTCAGGATTACGAATATCAATACCCAGCGCAATATCATTTGCCTCAGTACCGCCACCCTTAATCAGCTCAACAAACTTTTCAATCAGACGAATTGGCAAATTGTCAACGCAGTAAAAGCCCATATCCTCAAGCATCTTGAGCGCAGTTGTTTTTCCTGCACCGCTCATTCCTGTTACAATTACAATTCTCATTTTTTAACCCTTTGTTTTTTGCTACTCAAATGAGCCCAGCTTCTGAATTTCCATTTCCAGCGTTACACCAAACTCATTTTGAACCCTGTTTTGTATCTCATTGCAAAGATTCCAAATATCAGCTGCCGTTGCAGAACCAGTATTGATTACAAAGCCAGCATGCTTTTTTGAAACCTGTGCTCCGCCGACTGAAAATCCCTTAAGGCCTGCATCTTCGATCAGCTTTCCGGCAAAATAACCTGTTGGACGCTTAAAGGTGCTTCCTGCACTTGGATATTCAAGCGGCTGCTTCTCTCTTCGCCTGCTGTTAAAATCATCCATAGTTTCTTTAATTACAACTGGATTTCCCTGCGTTAACTGCATCTTAACAGAAAGAATAATCTCACCAGTCTGCATAAAGCTGCTAAGACGATGACCAAGCGCCATCTGCTCTGCCGGCACATGTAAAATCATTCCGTCCTTTGTCATTACAGCTGCTTCTGTTACGACCTGTTTTAGCTCTCCGCCATATGCGCCTGCATTCATAAACAGACCGCCGCCCATTGTTCCCGGAATGCCAGCGGCAAATTCAAGACCTGTAAGTCCTGCAGACAGTGCTGCCTGTGACACAGCCGGAAGTGATGCGCCTGCCTCTGCTGTGATTGTTTTATTTTCGCTATCTACTTCAATTTTATTGAAATGTTTTCTCAAATTCACAATCACACCATCAAAACCATTGTCGCTGACAAGCAGATTGCTGCCGCGTCCAAGAATAAAGCATGGAAGCTGCATTTCACTGCAAATTTTTAAAATTACGCGAAGCTGCTGCTCATCCTGCGGCGCTGCCATCCATTTGGCTGGTCCTCCAACTCGAAAAGTCGTGTAGTCCTTCATCGGCTCATCAAAAAGAAGATCCTCCGGCTCTAAAATTGCCTGAAGCCTCTTTGTAACATTATCCTGTAATTGTCTTTCCATTTCCTTAAATTCCATCAATCGTCATCTCTCCTGGCAAGATTTTGCTGTACACGATTATACAGCTCTCTGGCTGCATTATAGCCCATCTTCTTCTGACGGTAGTTTACAGCCGCTGACTCTACAATAATCGCAAGGTTTCTGCCTGGACGAATCGGAATGTTGTGGCAGACGATCTTGTTTCCAAGAAACTCGGTATAATGATCCTCCAAACCAAGACGGTCATATTCCTTATCCTTATCCCAATCCTCCAGATTAATAACCATATCGATTGCCTGCGTATTTTTAACTGCCTCGACACCAAACAATGTCTTAACATCGATAATTCCTATGCCTCGAAGCTCGATAAAATGTCTTGTGATATCTGGCGCACTTCCAACTAATGTCTCGTCACTTACCTTACGAATTTCTACGACATCATCAGATACAAGACGATGGCCTCGCTTTATAAGCTCCAGCGCTGCCTCACTCTTTCCAATGCCGCTCTCTCCAGTAATAAGCACACCTTCACCATAAACATCAACTAACACACCATGAATTGAGATTGTCGGTGCCAGCTCGACATTTAACCAACGAATTATCTCTGCCATCAAAGGTGAGGTCTTTTTCTCAGAAAGCATAACAGGAACCTTGTATTTGCTTGCAATCTTTAAGAATGTCTCACCCGGTCTATTATTTGTGGAAAAGATGATACATGGAATCTCACTTGAAAGCAGCTTTTCATAATTTTCCAGACGCTGCTGTTCTGTCATGCGCTGCATATAGGTATATTCAACAACGCCAATCAACTGAACGCGCTCACGGTCAAAATGCTCGTAATAGCCCGCCAGCTGCAGTGCCGGACGATTAACATCCGGATGATACAGTTTGATCTTGTCTGTATTTATCTCTTTTGTCAAAAGTTCCAAATTCATCTTTTTAATTAATGCTGAAATCGTAACTCCGCTCATAAATTTATCTCCTTTTTTTCTTCATTGTATCAATTTGTGTCCGTTTTGTAAACTACTGAATGAAAAAACTCATAGACCGACTCGGCGGCGCGCTCGTTCATCCCTTCGGCATCTGCTAATTGTGCAACTGTGGCCTCGCGGATCGCATTGATATCTCCAAACTGACGCATTAGTGCCAGTCTGCGCTTTGGTCCTATGCCTGGAATATCATCTAAAATAGAATGAATTTCTTTTTTGCCGCGCAGACTTTTATGATATTCAATAGCAAAGCGATGTGCCTCGTCCTGTACGCGTGTAATTAAATGAAAACCTTCTGAATGTGTGTCGATTGGAAGCTCTACGTTGTTATAATACAAGCCTCTTGTGCGATGATGGTCATCCTTTACCATGCCGCATACCGGAATGGACATTTCCAATTTTCCCAAGACTTCAAGTGCCATATTGACCTGTCCTCGTCCTCCATCCATCATGATGACGTCTGGCAGACGCAAGAAACTGTCGGATGTGCTTTCACTTCCTGTTTTTGCACGCTCGAAACGTCTTGTCAGCACTTCATACATTGAAGCATAGTCATTTGGACCCTGCACACTTTTTATCCTGAACTTTCTGTAATCGTTTCTTTTTGGCTTTCCGCCTTCAAAAACAACCATTGATCCAACTGATTCCATACCGCTTGTATTAGAAATATCATATGCTTCTATGCGGTCAATATGCGCCAAGTTTAGCCACTTTTCAATTTCCTTTAGCGCACCTGTTGTGCGTTCCTCTTCGCGCTTTATGCGATCCTTATCCTGGCGCAGAACAATCTTTGCATTCTGCGCAGCAAGTTCAAGCATTTTTTCCTTACGGCCTCGCTTTGGCACTAGTATTTCAACCTTTTTGCCACGCTTTTTCGTTAGCCAGCTGCCAATCACTTCCATATCTTCTAGCTCACATGGAATATAAATTTCACCGGGAAGAAATGGTGTTCCTGCATAATATTGTTTTACAAAACTGCTTAATACATCTGCCTCAGTATCGCCGCCGGCTACGCTGACATGATAGTGATCACGGCCAATAAGCTTGCCTTCACGGACAAAAAACACCTGGACAACTGCATCAGCGCCTTCTATTGCACTGGCAATTACATCACGATCATTTAATGAGCTGCTGTCTGTAATCTTTTGCTGCTGGGCAATTTTTGTAATGCTTTCTGCAAGATCTCTGTATTTTGCCGCAGTTTCAAACTCAAGTTCTGCCGCTGCAGCTTTCATTTTTTCCTCGAGTTCTTTTCTAAGCTGCATATAATTTCCATTAAGCAGCGAAATCACGCGGTCAATTTGTTTTCCATATTCCTCTTTCGTGACATACCCCTGGCATGGTCCCATACACTGACCGATATGATAATTCAAGCAGGGACGTTCCTTTCCCTGATCGCGTGGCAACACACGATTGCAGGTACGAATGCCAAAGAGCTTATGCACCAGTTCTAGTGTGTCCTTAACAGCCAGTCCGCTCGGATATGGTCCAAAATAACGGCTCTTATCACGCACCTGCTTATGCGCCAGCATGACTCTTGGAAAATCCTCATCGACTGTAATCCTAATATATGGATATGCCTTGTCATCCATAAGCATCGTATTATAGCGAGGACGATGTTTCTTTATCAGGTTGCACTCTAAAATCAATGCCTCCATCTCAGAGTCTGTCACAATATATTCGAAATATGAAACATGAGAAACCATCTGCTCGATTTTGGCAGAAGGCTTTTTGCTGCGCTGAAAATACTGGCGTACACGATTACAAAGCTTAATCGCCTTTCCGACATAAATAATCTCGTCCGAGGCATCATGCATCAGATAGACGCCCGGCTTTGCAGGCAGCTTTTTCAATTCATTTTCAATATTAAATTCCTTGAAATTCTTCGCAGAATTGCGATTTAATATCTGCTCTTTTCGTGCTAAAAAATCATCTTGCTCCATACTTGCTCCTTTAAAAAACGCCCATTCATAAGCAAAGCAAATCAACATAAAAAAATTGTGCTTCTTTTATAAATGGGCGTCCATAATAGATTAAATCAATATGTTTTGTTCTTTATTCATTTGTGTTGTCTGATACATCCATACCAACCTGGCGCTCCATCTGCTCCAGACGATATTTATGGAAGATTTCCATGAACTCTTTTCCAGTAATTGTCTCTTCTTTAATTAAGAACTCTGCCAGATGATCCATGACCTCTCTGTTCTCAGAAAGCATCTGCTTTGCCTGCTCATAGCATTTCTTAAGCGTTTCCTTTACTACCTGATCAATCTGAGCAACCGTTGCATCAGCGCAATTTAGCACTCTGCGTCCGTCCAAGTACTGGTTTTCTACTGTCTCAAGTGCCATCAGACCAAATTCATCTGACATACCATACATTGTGATCATATTTCTGACATAGGCAGTTGCCTGCTCAATATCATTTGATGCACCAGTTGTCACGCTGTTAAAGACAAGTTCCTCTGCGGCACGTCCTCCGAGAGCCATGACAACCATATTTAAGATTTCTTCCTTGGAATTTAGGAATTTTTCCTCTGCCGGTGTCTGCATTACATAACCCAGCGCACCCATTGTTCTTGGTACAATTGTGATTTTCTGTACAGGTTCAGAATCCTTTTGAAGCGCACTGATGAGTGCATGACCCACCTCATGATAGGAAACGATACGTCTTTCTTTCTGATTCATGACGCGGTCCTTCTTTTCCTTACCGACAAGAACAACCTCGACAGCTTCAAGAAGATCCTTCTGAGATACCACCTGACTTCCTCTTTTTACTGCAGTGATCGCTGCCTCGTTGATCATATTAGCAAGATCTGAACCTACAGCACCGCTTGTGGCAAGCGCAATTGCCTCTAAATCAACTGAATCATCCATGCGCACATCCTTTGCATGAACCTTTAAGATTGCGATACGTCCTTTAAGATCAGGCTTGTCTACGATGACACGGCGGTCAAAACGACCTGGACGAAGAAGTGCCTTATCAAGAATTTCAGGACGATTAGTAGCTGCCATGACAAGTACACCCTTAGATGCATCAAATCCATCCATCTCAGAGAGCAGCTGGTTTAATGTCTGCTCACGCTCGTCATTTCCACCGTAGCGTGTATCTCTTGTCTTACCGATAGCATCGATCTCATCAATAAAAATGATACACGGTGCATTCTGCTGTGCAGTCTTAAATAAATCACGCACTCTTGATGCACCAACACCGACAAACATCTCCACAAAATCAGAACCAGACAATGAGAAGAACGGAACCTTCGCCTCACCTGCAACGGCTCTTGCTAAGAGAGTCTTTCCTGTTCCTGGAGGGCCTACAAGAAGTGCACCCTTTGGCAGCTTCGCACCAATCTGCACATATTTCTGCGGATTGTGAAGAAAATCAACAATCTCTGTCAAAGACTCCTTTGCTTCATCCTCACCAGCCACATCAGCAAATGTTACACCCGTTGCCCGGCTCATATTAGTTGCTGTGTTCGCCTTTCCAATGCCCATCATGCCGCCGGAACCTCCTCCGATACGGCGCATAAAAAATCCCATCAAAATCCAGATCAATGCAAATGGAAGAATATACACTAAAATAAATTCAAGTATAGCCGAGCCTGAGCTATCCTCCGTACCCGTATATTCTACACCTGCCTCATTCAACATCGGAAGTAAATTTGAATCTGGAAGATATGGCGTATAGTAAGTCATACGAAGATCATCTGTCAGCGTAAATGTTACTCTTGCGCTAGAAATCTTTACTGAATCTACCTTTCCTTCCTCTACTGCTTCAACAAATTCATCGTACGTTACCTTTTTTGTCGTACTTTTCTTGACTAGAGAATCCAGTCCCGTTATCAGTGCAACAGTAACTGCTGCTACAATCGCCAAGATTATATACAACTGATAATTTCGTTTTTTGTTATTCCTGTTATCAGGTTTTCTTTCCCTGTCGTCCATTCGTCTCTCACCTTTCTTCATTTTCAGTACCCATCATACATGCCTTATAAAGCTGCTTTAGCAAAGTCTAAAAAACATACATGAGAAGTAAACTGTAACTATTATATAATTGAACATGCAATATTGCAATAAAATTTCTGTGAAATAATAGTGGCGCTGAAAAAAAAATGGTTGTATAATAACTCTGATTTTGTTGACTATTCAGAGCCAGTAAAATTGCTTTCTGTAAATACATGCATTTATACAGATAGCTATTTATATGGCTGAATAGTTCATACACGCATTTTACTATTGACACTTTTATTTTTCTTCAGAGGAGGTAATTATGCCTGTTAAGTACGTATTTGTCACCGGAGGCGTTGTATCCGGACTTGGAAAAGGAATCACTGCCGCATCACTTGGCCGTCTGTTAAAGGCGCGCGGCTACACCGTTACCATGCAAAAATTTGACCCTTATATCAACATTGACCCGGGAACTATGAACCCGGTTCAGCACGGAGAGGTGTTTGTCACCGATGATGGTGCCGAGACTGATCTTGATCTTGGTCACTATGAGCGTTTTATCGATGAAAGCCTCACCCGCAATTCCAATGTTACCACTGGAAAGGTTTACTGGAGCGTACTGCAGCGCGAGCGCCGTGGCGATTACGGCGGCGGTACCGTACAGGTAATCCCTCACATCACAAATGAAATTAAGGATCGCTTCTACCGCAATTTTACAACAGACAAGACAGAAATCGCCATTATCGAGGTTGGCGGCACTGTTGGTGACATCGAAAGTCAGCCATTTTTAGAGTCTATCCGTCAGTTCCAGCATGAGGTTGGCCGCAACAATTCCATGCTGATTCATGTTACCCTGATCCCGTATCTGTCTGCTTCTCAGGAGCTGAAAACAAAGCCTACACAGGCAAGTGTTAAGGAGCTTCAGGGAATGGGACTTCAGCCAGATGTCATCATGTGCCGAAGCGATTACCCAATGGGCGACCAGATGAAGGCTAAGATCGGTCTTTTCTGTAATGTTCCAGTCAGCCACGTATTGGAAAATTTGAACTGTGACGTATTATATGAGGTTCCGCTTATGCTTGAGGAAGAGCATTTAGCAGATGTTGCCTGTGAATGCCTTGGTCTTGATAGTCCAAAACCTGATCTTGACGAGTGGAAGGCTATGGTAGATGCATGGAAGAATCCGACAAGCTCTGTAACTGTTGCTCTTGTCGGAAAGTATACTGCACTTCACGATGCATATATCAGTGTTGTTGAGGCACTTAAGCACGGCGGTGTTGCTCATCACGCAAATGTTACAATCAAATGGGTTGATTCTGAGCAGGTAACACCTGAGAATGTAGCTGAACAATTAAAGGATGTCTCTGGTGTTATCGTTCCTGGCGGCTTTGGTGATCGTGGTATTGAGGGTATGATTACCTCCATCCGCTATGCGCGTGAAAATAACATCCCATTCCTTGGTCTGTGCCTTGGCATGCAGATGGCAATTGTTGAGTTTGCACGCCACGTGCTTGATATCCGCGATGCACACAGCATTGAGCTTGATCCGCAAACCGCTCATCCAGTTATCCATCTGATGCCAGATCAAAATGGTGTCACTGACATTGGCGGTACATTACGCCTTGGCTCTTATCCATGTATCTTAGGAAAAGACACTAAGGCTTATCAGCTTTACGGCACTGAGAAAATCGCAGAGCGTCATCGTCACCGCTATGAAGTCAACAACGATTACCGTGCTGCCCTCACTGCTCACGGCATGACTCTTTCTGGTATCTCACCAGACGGCCGTATTGTAGAGATGGTTGAGCTTCCAAATCATCCTTGGTTTATCGGTACTCAGGCTCATCCAGAATTAAAGTCAAGACCAAACCGCCCACATCCACTGTTTAAGGGCTTCATCGGTGCTGCACTGGAGTATCAGAAAAAGAACGAAAACTAAGTTATTATTATTCACAGAAAAGTAGTTTTAATAAAGCAGTTCTCGCAAAAAAAAGAAGAAAGTGGCAGGCTTTTAAGTCTGTCTCTTTCTTCTTTTATTATAATTTATGAGTTAAACTGCTTTTACAAACTTTCACGTGTCATTAATCGTTGACCCAAACAGTCATCTCGCCCTCATTACGGTTTGCCCAAGCATAATATGGAATAAATGTAAGCTTTCTCTCACGTCTTCTTACCTGTGAGCAATCATAGTACAGACCATCATCTGCTGGACCATACTCTTCTTCTGCTGTCATGGTAATGCGTACAATACCACCAAGAAGATCTGGAACAAACTCCTCGTGAATGTCCTTCTTTCCTGCCAGATGAATCATCTGAAGCTCTTCTCCATTATCATCCTCCTCCAGACAATACACAACTGGGCCCTTCATTACAGCAGTCTTTCCGATATCCTGACGAACCTTCGGATTTGCCTTTACAAAGGTAACAGGCATTTCAAATACAAGTGTAATCTCATCACCGTTCTTTACCGGATCCTCCAGCTGACCATAGCCGTTCTCTGCATGATAGGATACCTCCATGCCATTCTTCTTTACAGTCATGCCCCTGCACCAACCTGGTACACGGAATGCATACTCAAATGCGGCATCTTCCATAGACTCTACACGAACTGAAACTGTTTCTTCCCACGGATATGAGGTAGTTACATGGAGCGTGATTTCTTTTCCATTCACCTCAGTCTTCATATCACTTCCGATAAACAAGTTTTGGTAAACAGTATTTCCCTCTGTCGTGTAAATATATTCACCAAGTGAAGTCATCATTCTGGCTAAGTTTGGCGGGCAGCATGCACACGCAAACCACTTCTGACGTCTCGGTTCTACATGAATGAGTCTCTGATCCTTCTTGACTGCCTTTGGCTTTACTGCCAATGGATTAACATAGAAGAATTTAGTGCCGTCAAGAGAAATTCCACTGATAATACCGTTGTACAGTGCCTTCTCCATCACATCGGCATACACACCATTTGTATCCATTTTCAGCATTCTCATTGCAAAGAATACTAGTCCGATTGCTGCACATGTTTCTCCATATATTTCCTCGTTAGGAAGATCATAGTCAAATGTAAATGCCTCGCCGTAAGTACTTGATCCAATTGAACCAGTAACATACATCTGCCTGCGCACTACATCATTCCACAGTGTATGGCACGCCTTCTTTAATGACTCATCGCCTGTTACTCTTGCCACATCTGCCATTCCAGAGTACAGGTAAACGGCACGAACAGCATGGCCTACTGCTTCCTTCTGCTCTCTTACTGGCTTATGCGCCTGATAATAGCCGTATTGGAACAATGACTCTTCCCAGTAATACTTATTCTTATACTTCTTCTTTTCCTCAGCAAAATAGTTCGGACTCTGACCTCTCTGATTAATAAAATAAGCTGCTAACTTTAAGTGCTTTGGATCCTTTGTGATCTCATACAGCTTCATAAGTGCCATTTCAAGCACCTCATGACCCGGATAACCTTTAAGCTTGCCTTCCTCCTCACCGAAGGTCTGATCAATCAAATCGACATATTTAATCAGTGCATTTAACAGCTTATCCTTTCCTGTTGCATGGTAGTATGCACATGCTGCCTCAAGAAAATGACCAAGACAATACATTTCATGCGCATCCGCGATATTTGTAAAACGCTTATCCAAACCGTTTATAATAAAATACGTGTCTAAATATCCGTCTGGCTGCTGAGCAGCACATACAAGATCAATGACATCATCAATCGTCTTTTCAAGTTTTTCATCCGGATGCCAGTTTAATGAAAACGCAGATGCCTCAATCCACTTGGCAAGATCACTGTCCTGGAAAACACAGCCATGAAACTCTGCTTTTGCCTTACTTTGATCCAATTCGCCAGAAGTAATTGCAGCTGCAGTCTTAAAATTAGCAATCGCATAGCTTGGCTCTGTATCTGGGAGACGATCATTCAATGCCTCCCACTGATACGGAATTACTTTATCATGCACCGTTTTCATTTTTCCAGACCAGAACGTGTCCGTAATTTTTACATTTTTTCCTTTTATTGTCTCCATACTCGTCCTTTCTGCCCGCGTACAGCGGCTTTCATCATTTATTGTTATGCTTTCTTATTTATTATCAGCATCATTACCCTTCGTTCAGGAAAATCTTAAGGTTTTCCTGTCCATCTTTTAATGGATATTGCACCTTGTTATTTCCAAGCAGCGTGCCATCTTCAAGTGTTCCTACCATATGCAGCATAGAAATTGTTGCCGTTCCGGTCAGCGCACTCTTTTGTGTATCAAAATACAACGTCAGCGAATGATCATTCTCGTTATACTGTGCTGCTGTTTTTGCAAGCGTTCCATGATCCAATACAACATGAAGCCGCTTATCATTCGCCAGATAGTGAAACTCTTTTCCTGCTGCATCACTTCTTTTTACAGTCCATAGATTATCTTTTTTGCTAAGTTCTGCACCGTATCCTATACGGCCAAACAACGGATCTTCTGCCACAATGCAAGATGCTCCGCGAACTCCGCCACAAAATCCAAGATCAATCTCACAGGAATAATACCAAGAACCGCCTGAATGCGGCTGGTCAAGCCAGGTTTTGCCTTCATACAGAGGTTCAAATCCACCGCCTGCTGCTCCATCGTTTTCTTTTCCTGAAAACCAATATCCATAGTTACTTGCCTCATCTCCTGTATTCATCAGTGCATACGAGCTAAGCAGCGATCCATACCCTAAACGGAGCATTTCCCATGGTTCCTTCTCGTAATACAATGCATGGCGAAGAATTGAACATCCACCCATCTGCGACATGTAGCTGAGCAGATAATGTGTGCTGTTTCCACGATAATCGCTTCCATAGCCAAAATATGATGGTTCTAAATATCCACGACATGCAATGTTGCATTTATGTTGGCTTTCCATAAATTGAACTGCCTTCTCATATGGAATGCTCTCTGCAAATGGAGAATCATCCCTCTCAAACACAGCAGCTTTTAAACCATCCTCTGCCAACACAAATGTTGACTCAAATCCAGTTGTATCAAATGGATATTCAGATCCAAACACATCCTTACATTCCGTAACAAAAAATTTAACTTTTCTCATCCAGAATGTTTCAAGGCGATCTGCCTGTGCCTTCATACCATTTTCTCGAAGTGCTGCAATAATCTTCGGAATCACACATTCATTGTATAATCCAGTCTTATATGCTGACCAGTCTTCAATCTCAGATGGAATTGTAAACATACCGCATGCCGTTCCATATGCTCGTTTCAAATAGACAATCGGATCCATCTGAAACTTTAAATTCGGGTAACGCACCGCTGTCAGATACATATTGTACCAAGTCAATGCTATGTGTGGATAATCGTAAATTCGCCAGATATGAAGCTTTCCTCTCGTGCCATCTTCTTTCGAATTGCGAAGAACATGCCAATCTGGAATTCCATATATGCCATATGGATATGGCTCTTCTTCTGTCTGCTGCAAACCGCCCCATACAAAGCGGTCAAGGTATCGATCCAGTGCTGCAATCTCATCTTGGTTTGGAAGCATAGTCTGCTTTGAAGGCAGAAATGCTGGCTTTGCTAATCCTGGATCGTCACAGCTGACCTCATAGATACGCCATCCGCCGATAGTATCATAATTGTCTGGTGACAGCTGCACACCTGTCTTGTTATTCCACTCACATAGAAGTCCGTCGTACCACAAAGTTTCGTCCTTTATCTGATGCGATGCTATAAAGGCGGCACGCTTTTCCCAAAGTGTCTCGACTGGCTGTGTTGCGAAATAATACAAATATGCCTGTTTTTGTTTTCCATAACGAATGCTTATTGTATGCTCACCAAGCGTCTCAAAAGAGAACTCATAAAAATATTGTTTGGTATCAGACTCACATTCCTTTGTCCTAATACACGAAATCGGTTTCTTAGATTCATCGCAAAAAACTTTTACCTCGCCCTGTCCCCAGGTTGATTCGAGGCAAAGCTGCACATTCGTTCCTTGTGGGATAGTATAGCCTGGAATGCTGACTACATGAATCAATCCTTCCTGTGCCATACGTTTTCCCGCTCTAAGAAAATGATCTGCCCATAAATAAGCAAATGAAAATGATACTGTCTCGCCTGACTTTAATAAAACGGTGTGCTGCTGTGCACGAAGACGCGCTCCATTTTTTGCTGCTCTTTCTGCTCTCTTTGCTGCAAACGGATACAGCATCGTAAAACCTTTGCCTTCTTCTGTTTCCTTTTGCTCTCTTTCATTTGATTCTGGATTAAACCATTTTTGTACATCATAGTACAAAAGCTGTGTATCTTCCTGCGGTGCGAAAATCAAACATGGTCCTTCTCCATCTACGCGATAATACGTGCCATGTGAACTATTGCCACCAATATGATAATGACCAATCACATTTGGAGATGCACTTTCGCCCCACTTAAATTCTGTGTGACATGCTTGGCGAATGCCGACATCACAAAGCGTAATCTCTTTTTCTGATGTATTTATAACCTGTATTTTCTGCGAGAGCTTGTCATATTCTAACTCATAAGAGATGGAAACAGAAATTGTACCGTCGGATGATTCTGTCTGATAGGACAGACCGTTATCCCTACGCACCACGCCTGACTCCTGATATGTCTCCTGATCATTTGCAAAAAATTCAACTGTATTTTTATGTACATCTTCATACAATATGCAGATTCCGCCAAATCCAAGCTTTTCATCTGCATACTGCGTCTGATAACTGTCTCCGGTTCGCTTCATTGAAATGATCATGCCTTTTGATATTTGTACGTCAAACTCCGCATTTGTCAAATAGTAGATCTTTCTCTTTTCCTTCATATCGTACTCCCTTATCATCCCTTTACTGCACCGATTGTAATACCGCTTACAAAATATTTCTGGAAAAACGGATATACACATACAATCGGAATAGTAACAATCATTGTGGTTGCTGCACGAACAGAACTTGTTGTCAGATTCTTCATTGCTTCATATTTTTTCTGGTCATTCATAAGCTTCGATGCTGCCTCACTGTCAAGAAGAATCTTTCTCAAATACATTTGCAATGTATCAAAACGACCACTCGGATTGTAAATATAAACATCAAACCAGGAATTCCAATGACCAACTGCTGTCATAATCGCAAGTGCTGCAATGACTGGCTTACAAAGCGGAAGAATAACTTTAAAGAATATACGAACCTCTGATGCACCATCAATTCGCGCTGACTCTGCAAGTGAATCTGGAATCCCTTCAATAAACGATGAGACAAGTATCATGTTATATGCAGAAAGCAGTCCCGGAAGCCAATATACAGCAAATGAATCAGTCAAACCGATGGAAGAATAAAGCAAATATGTCGGGATCATTCCACCACCAAAATACATTGTAATGATCATTACGATTCGCATGAATTTTCTTCCTGCAAAATGTTTAATTGTTACAATGTAACCAAGCAGTGCAGTACAGACAATACTCGTGAATGTACCGACTACACAGCGCGCAACT
>OGQO01000980.1_pt1 | contig 28243 bp, 31 predicted proteins | sample 1553241 | NCBI WGS metagenome assembly OGQO01 (sample SAMEA2579933, study PRJEB22360) | human gut metagenome | biome: human gut; feature: human-associated habitat; material: faeces | place: Denmark | collected 2008/2010
GTAATCGGTAGTCATATCAAATATATTTGTAACTTGTTGTAAATCACCTATAAAGATGCAAAATATTTGTGAGACAACCAACTTTTTTATGAACTATTCTTATCCCGAACTGGGGTAATCAATATATTTTTGTTAACTCATAACAACATCAAGCACCATCATCAGCACGAAACCTATGGCGAAGCCGATGGTGCTGAGATTGCTGTGCTGGCCGCTTGAGGCTTCAGGGATTAGTTCTTCCACCACTACGTAGAACATGGCTCCTGCTGCAAAGGCGAGCATGTAGGGTAGGGCTGGCATAATGAGAGAGGCAAGCAACAGTACGGCAATGGCTCCTATAGGCTCTACCACTCCGCTCAGCGAGCCTAACATAAAGGATTTCCATCGGCTGTTGCCTGCTGCCCGCATGGGCATAGAGATAATAGCGCCTTCGGGGATGTTCTGAATGGCTATGCCCAACGAAACGGAAAGGGCTCCGGCTAACGAGATATGCGAAGCACTGTTTTCGGCTCCTGCAAACACCACGCCTACTGCCATTCCTTCGGGCAGGTTGTGGATGGTTACGGCAAGGGCAAGCATAGCTGTCTTTGACATGTGCGACTTGATGCCCTCGGGCTTGTCTGTGCCAATATGAAGGTGGGGCGTAAGCTCGTCGATCAACAGTAGGAAACCGATGCCTAACAGAAAGCCTATGGCTGCCGGTACTACCGACCATACGCCGCTCTCTGCCTTCATCTCCATAGCAGGAATTAGCAAAGACCATACGGACGCTGCAACCATCACTCCAGAGGCAAAGCCCAACAATGTCTTTTGCAATCGCGCAGTCATCTCGTCTTTCATCATGAATACGAAAGCTGAACCAAGCATCGTTCCCAATAGCGGAATCAGAAATCCAATGATTATTGTTGCTGTCATTTCTGTCATAGTCTTTTATCTGTTAGTTACGATGCAAAGATACAATTTAGTTGTGAGTCGGGCAATACCTATAAGTGATGAAACTCCTTCCTTGTCTTGGCCATTGCTTCCGTAGCCATGTTATGGGTCTCTATCAGCAATGGGCTCTTGTGGTATTGCACAATCTTGACCCCTACTGATTTGTGCCTTTTCTTTTCCTCGATGCATTGTAGTATCAAGTCGGAGTCGGCTCTTGCCTTCCTCCCTCGCGGCTCGCAAGAGATTGCAAGCGAGTTTGCATCTTTGCTCTCACTGTTCGTTCGGGTGGCTGATTTTGATGTTGGAGCCTTGTCAAAGTTCTGAATATAGGCGGCGTTGGTCAGGAAAACGATGTCGGAACCTTCCGGGATTTCCTGCATCACCTTGATCATAAGTGTCAGCATCATGCGGAACTCCGTGGTGTGGAGGTCGCTGATTACATCACGTCTGATGATGGTGCCGTTATGTTGACCCTTGGTCTTCTTCTGTCGCGACTCGGCAGAGTTCAAACAGGTTTGACTCTGCTCTCGCTGCTCCATCAGTTCAATTACAACAGCAGCACCACCAGCTCGCTCCTTATGGCCATAATCACATGAGCCACCTATCCAAACGTAATATGTAGAAGTATCTTGTGTCATTATAGTTCTCTTGATGTCTGTACAAAAGTACCACAAATATTGCTAAGTGTGGTACTTTTGTACGAAATAATGGAAAGACTCATTCTCCATTACATGGTTATTCGTCTTTTTCTGGTAATGAGAAATAAGTGTCTCTATTTCAAAGCGACAAGTTGTAAACGTGTGGCGATTTACTCCAAGTCTTGATCTTTGCCAGCTCCTCCTCCTTGTATTTGGCAAACACCGTCGGAGATATGATGTCGCACACTGCTCAGTTGTCCATTAATAACTCAAACCGTCAATAGTTAGTAGAAATCTCACCCCAATTCACCTCAAATGTCATATTACCCCAAAAATGTAAAAAACCATCAGATTGTCTGGTTTTTGACTGTAATATTCTGATAACCAAGTGGTTGACTATCTGGCGATTGTCAGCCAATTGTCTGGATGGTTTGCTGATGAAAGTAATTGCCAGATGGAAGGATTTGTCAGAAGTGAGGAATTCAGCCGACAGGAATTGTAGGAGTCGGCTGAATCCAGAAAACAGGAATATGGGTATTACAACATTAACTTTTGGGCATTTGTCTGACAGCAAATCTGCCCAACAGGGGCAAGCACGTTACCCATGTTGGGCAAGCATCGTGCCCCAGTTGGGCAAGCGTCGTGCCCCAGTTGGGCAAGCAGTGTGCCCAATTTTAGCCCAAATCCGTCATTAGACCGTTTTATGTATTTTTATATACTGCTTGCAGTCTTTTGTTTTTTATAAAGCGTCTTTTGTCTGTTTTTAATTCGCATTAGCCCGCTATTACTCATATTAAAATCCAAACAAAATCCACTCAAGCCCTAATGACCGATTCGGGTTTAACGCAAAATAATTCCGCTAACGGCTTTGCTTTATATTTGAACACAGAAGCAGTGTCAGCTCTATGTGCTCGGTCTTCAGTTCGGCAATACCTAAAAGTGATGCTTATCAAGTTACTAATCTTTTCACTTGATCAACCTAGTGCATTCCTCTTCCTCAGCAGTTCGCGAGCTTTGCCTGTTATTTCCATATCGTTGAGCGGATATCCCAGTCTCAAACACTCGAATATCGCTTCGGTCGCTATCTGCCTGTACTTTTTGCTCACGCTCATAAGATATTGAAGAGCTGTTTGACCGCTTACCAAATATATGGTTGATAATTTTTCTTCCATAATTCTCCATTCTAAATGTTTTCTGCAAAAATACACCAATTGTTTTGAAATAACCAACTTTTAGCGATATTTATCATGTAATTATCCTAACTTGCGAAAGTCATGCTTGCGTCTCCATCTAACTCGCATTCAGCAGATTCTCTATGCTATTGCAGCTCTCATAGGTAGTTTCCTGCCTGTCAGTGGCTATTATATGTCGTGGAATACGTATAATACTTACCTGTTGTCCTTTTTTGTATATGGTTCTACGAACCTATGCAAAGTTATAAAAAACTTTAGATAAGCACTAAAATGTAAGGTAAAAAACCGTTGGCAGGATTAATTTAGTGCGCACTTAATCCTAATGTCAGTTTGTTTTTTAATGGGCAGAATTTCTGTCAGATGTCTGCCCAATAAGTTAATGTTGTAATAGCCATATTCCTGTTTCCAAGATTCTGCCAACTCATACAATTTCTGTCGTCAGTATTCCTCACATCTGACAATTCCTTTAACCCAAATCGGTCATTAGGGCTTGCTTGGATTTTGTTTTTTTAGAAGAGTGGATTTCGTTTGGCTTTTAATGAGTAATAGCAGGCTATTGCGAATTGGGGGGGCATCAGCAAACCATCCAGACAATTGGCTGACAGTTGCTTTATAGTCAACTATCTGGATGCCAGAATGTTATGACGAAAAACCAGATGGTCTGACAGTTTTACAGAAATTTTTGGTTCTTCGTCAATTTAGGTGGTAAAAACAATGCTTAAAAGTGTGCTAAATACTTTTCTGTCAGCTTATTAGTGAGTAATATTATAAGTTACAAATTTATGTAATTATTTAGTATCCGATAGTAGTATGTTGAACAGCCTGTAACCTGATGTCTTGGGGGCAAAATTACTTTGCGTCGACTGATTGGCAAGAGATATTACCACCTAAATTGACGATGAACCAAATTTTTGGTTTTACTGAAAATCAGCGAAATGGGCAACTTTTTGCTCATATTTATCAACTTAAATTAATTCCGCCAACGGGTAATATTACTATTAAGTTTTATTGGCTGATTGTCTATATTGTTGTAAAAAGCATAATATCAAAATAAATTTGTTTACTTGATGTGATGATTATCAAATTTATATGCTATCTTTGTTGTTTTATTTTATATCTGAACTTTATAATATAAAGCATATATGGGCAACAACTTTGTTTTTTCGTGGGCTGAGGATGCGCAAGGTAAAATGGTACATGTGGATGATGTGCCAAGAGGACTTGCGTGCGGTTGTGTGTGCTTGTGGAGTAAATAATACTGACACGCAAAAAAGATTTATGCTCCTTCTTACTATGACCTTTTCAAGGGAAAGGAAATTGAGTTGTTTTAAAATTGGCGGACATTACCAAAGGGAGGATATGCAACCGGATGTTATTGCTACTACCAAGGACAACCAACAATATATTATAGAGTTTACTTTCGACTATAAGGTTCAGCATAAACAAGCCATTGATTATAATAACCTTAACTGTCTTACGCCATTATAGCAATAGAGGGTGAGTGAAGTACGACGCTTGACTCTCTCAAATATAATAACAGATAGAACGATTAGTTTATATGAAACCAATAAAGAATCGCAGATTCTGCATAGCCTGTCAAAAACAGAAGATGTTGTTTGATAGTCAAAGTAAAGCAGATAATTTTTTGAAATTTAACGCAAAGGAAATCCTTGAAGAAAACGAGACGGCTCCTGTGCGAAGCTATTATTGTACATTTTGTTGCGGATGGCATGTGACAAGCAATCCGTCAACTGTACAAGGAGAATGGTTAGACGGAAGAGACAAGGTCCTTTTAAAGAAAATAGAATTGCAGAGGAAAAATAATGATGAACTGCAAGCTATTTCTAAGCGGGTTACAAATAAAATCCTTCGTTTAGATACAGAACTTAATCTTTGTAACTTTATTGAAGCCCAAGACGTCTTAGACCTTCTCGAATTTGAAGTTAACGAATTGCGAGAGACATCTTTCAACCTTAGCAAGGTAAATAAAATATTTAGGAAAATACATGATGCAGAAAAGAGGTTGAACATGAAGATGGAATTGTTCTCAATGTCGAAAGAAGAACAGAAGGCCTGGCTTGATTTGGAAAATCCAACTAAAGAAGAGCTAAAGATTATTGGTTCTATAAGAAGAATCAATTCAATGAAAATACTTCGCTCAGCTTTAGATGAAAGAGAACGTCTCATTTCATGCGAAGACACTGAAATGGTGATGGAAATCATTAATAATTGCAGAATTTACATTCAGGCTTCCACGATTGGTAATGGAGCAAATCAGGCACGGAAACGATTGAATAGTGAACTTGACGAAATACTTAAAGAGAGAAGTGCAAGGAGAAAACAGACAGAATAAATTTGGAAACATCATGCTAAGAAGTAGAATCATTATTAATCTTGTTCTATAGGCAGACTGTCTGTATTTGAGATAATACCATTTGTTAATTTGAGAGAGATTCCTTGGATTGGATTATTTGAGGTCTGTTTTAAATGTAGTTTCTCGCTACGGCACGAATCGAAAAAACTGCCGTGGCGAGAAAGGGTACATCATATTCTTGATTTCTTGTTGACGTTTGCTCTTGTCATCCTAACATACTCTTAAGCCACTCACCATAATCCGAATCTTCGCAGCATCTGTCGGCAAGAACTCGAAAGAGTCGAAGTCGCCGTAGCAGGAGCAATAGCCGGATAAGTACTTGGCGGTACGATAGAGTCTGTAGAACTCGTTGCCAGGCTTTAGGGACACACATACCGAAATCTCGTACTCGGAATGTATGCTTCTGTCATTGAGCGTGACTTGATAAGCTTCGAAAGCTACTTCATACACATTTTCTTTGCTGCAGAATGTGAATTGAAAAGGAGCAACAGCCTTATCCGTAACCGAGGTGCCTCCATCCAAAAAGTTGGCAAACCATTCCAGTCTGTCGGCATCCTCGTGACGTAACAACAACGCGTCGAAATCGCCATCTTTGCGCTTTCTGCCAAAGAGATATTTAGTAGCGCTTTTCAGTTTATCCCAAAACTCAAGATGAACAAGATGGAAACATCCATAAACAACGTGTTCCTCGTCTTCCGTGGGTTCGAAAGTCCCTAAAACCAACTGATGGCTGACATCATGACATTTGCAAATAAAAAATTCAGTCTTTTCCATAAATTCCAATTTAGATTGATAATTACTTTTGGCAAAAGGGCTTAGTGGTAGTTCGTTTATTGCAAATACCATGCCAGGGATTTTCTATATGAGCACGTTTCTGCTATTCTGTAGGCTTCACCACAGCTCTCCACTCCATAAACTGCTTGGTTGTTTCTCCATCGTGGTGGTCGAGGAAGAGACTGTGGGCGGTGTCGAGATTGGCAATCGCCTGCATGTCGTCAGCATCAAGTTCGAAGTCGAAGAGGTTCAGATTCTCTTGCATTCGTTCCTTGTGAATAGTCTTCGGGATGATGATCACGTCGCTCTGCAACAGCCAGCGCAAGGCTACCTGTGCGGCAGTCTTGCCGTATTTCTCGCCAATCTGGGTGAGGGTAGGGTTGGTGAACAGGCCGTTCTGACCTTCTGCCAATGGAGCCCATGCCATGAGCTTGGCGTCAAACTCATCCATGAATTTTCTGGTCTCGTGCTGCTGGTTGAACACATGCGTCTCCATCTGGTTCACCATCGGCGCAATCTCCATGTTTGAAGCCAGGTCTATAAGATGATCTGGGAAGAAGTTGCTCACTCCGATGGCACGCACCTTTCCTGCCTTGTAAGCCTTCTCCAAATCGCGATAAGCACCGTAGCGGTCGCAGTAAGGCTGGTGGAGGAGCATCAGATCGATGTAGTCGGTCTGCAGCTTGCGCAGACTCTCGTCGATGCTCTTCATGGTCTGTCCGTCGCCATAGTTGGAAGGCCAGACCTTGGAAACGAGGAAAATCTCGTCACGACTGACGCCGCTCTTCTTCCATGCGTTGCCCACGGCTTCCTCGTTGAGATAAGCCTGCGCAGTATCTATCATCCGATAGCCCACGCTGAGAGCATCCAGTACGCAACGCTCACACTCATCAGGTTCCACCTGATAAACACCATAACCCAGTTGCGGCATTTCCACGCCATTGCTTAACTTTATCTTCTTCATAATTGTAAAATCTTATAGTTGTTATTTTATCTTGTTATATTCCTCATCGCTCACAGCCTCCTGCCACTCGTTGGATGTGTTCTCGCCAGGTATTTCAAAGGCGAGGTGGGCAAACCAACTGTCTTTTGCGGCACCATGCCAATGCTTCACGTTGGCAGGAATATGGATGACTGTGCCGGGAAGGATTTCCTGCGCAGGCTTTCCTTCCTCCTGATACCAGCCACGTCCGGCTACACCTACCAGCATTTGCCCGCCACCCTTTGTAGCGTGGTGCGTGTGCCAGTTGTTACGGCAACCAGGCTCAAAGGTAACATTGAAGAACGGTATCTGACTGTCGGATATTTTCGCCAGATAACTGTTGCCCTTGAAGTACTTGGCATAAGCGGTGTTTGGCTCGCCTATAGGGAATATCATCTCGCGCTGGAAAGCAGCCTTGGCGTCTTCGCCTTTCACATCTTCGTTCCATACCTCCTTTGCCAGATTGAAGGCAGCCCATGCCTTTGGCCAACCGGCATAGAAGGCGATGTGGGTGATGATCTCTGCCGCTTCCGTGCGGGTAATTCCGTTATTCTTTGCCGACTGCAGGTGATATTTCAGCGAGCTGTCGGTGATTCCTTGGCTGATGAGCGAAGTGATGGTTACCAAACTGCGGTCACGCAATGAAAGCAGGTCATTGCGGCTCCATACTTCTCCGAAGAGGATGTCGTCGTTGAGGTGAGCGAACTCCGGGGCAAACTCACCCAGTTGGGTGCGCCCAGCTGTCTGTACTATTTTTTGTTGTGCCATAATGTTGAGCGATAGCGTTGTTAATATAATGAATGTTGCAAAAGCTTTCATAAAAGCCCTCCTTAATAGTTATCCCTTAAACAGATTTTCCTAACTCGTATGCTTCCTGCAATTTCTGGTTGCCTTCAATGGTGCGTGGCGCGTCAACACCTCCACAGAACAGCGTGCCAGCAAGATGGCTCTTAGGGTAACAGTCAATCCATCCAGTCAATCCTGCTTCAGCACGTTTCGGTACTTCTGGTTCATCCTCGGCAGCAGTAGTGAGCATGTAAACATCTCGAAATTTGTAGTCGAGCGAGTACAAAGCATTCATGCGGTCGATGAGGGTCTTCATCTGTCCGCTCATCTCATAATAATATATAGGTGTTGCCCAGCAAACCACATCAGCATTCAGCACTTTCTGCATAATGTCGTTTGCATCATCCTTGATGACACACTTGCCCAATTTATGACAAGCCAAACAGCCTTTGCAAAACTTGATGTCCTTTTCTGCAAGCGAAATCTTTTCCACTTCATGACCTGCAGCCTTGGCACCTTCAATAAACTGATTAGCGAGCATGTCGCTGTTTGAACCAGTACGCAAACTGGTAGAGATGATTATTACTTTCTTCATTGTATTATCTTTTTAAATTCTTCTTCAGGAACTCCTCGATGTTGTCCCAAGGAATCAATCCTTTCCCACCACCATCGTATAGGTCGCAATGAGAGGCTCCTGGGATAATGAGCAGTTGTTTGTTGTTCGGAACTGGGTTGGGCTTTCTTGCGAAGTCGTAGCCTTCCGCTTTCCCATCCATCATATATCTGAAGGCACTTTCTCCGAAGTAACGGGAATGCGCTTTCTCTCCATGCACAATGAGTACCGCCGAACGGATTTCGTTGATGTAATATAGGAAACGGGTGTTGGCGTAAGCCTGGCAGCCGGTGGTGCGCCAACCGTCGTTTGAGTTGCCCGAACGCTTATGATAGCCACGTGGTGTTTTGTAATAGGCGTAATAGTCTTTTACAAACTGCGGAGCATCCTCCGGCAATGGGTCGACCACGCCGCCAGCCATCGTGAATGTTCTGTTCTTGAGGTCGGCTGTGCGAGCTTCTGCCCATGCCTTTCGTTCCGAATATCGCTTTTCTTCGCTGTCATCAGCATCAAAGTAACCATTCCCGTTTACTCGACTCATGTCATACATTGTTATAGCCGCAGTAGCCTTGATGCGAGGGTCTTGAGCTGCAGCATTCAGAGCGATTCCGCCCCAACCGCAAATGCCAATGATGGCGATTCGCCCTGCATCTACATCATTTCGCATGCTGAGATAATCTACAGCAGCCAGAAAGTCTTCCGTATTGATGTCGGGAGAAGCCGTACGACGAGGTTCGCCAGAAGATTCGCCTGTAAACGAAGGGTCGAAAGCGATGGTGACGAATCCACGCTCTGCCATGGTCTGTGCATAGAGACCTGAACATTGCTCCTTGACAGCTCCAAAAGGACCGCTCACGGCAATGGCAGGCAACTTTCCTTCAGCGTTCTTCGGAATATAGAGGTCGGCTGCAAGAGTAAGACCATATTGGGTCTTGAATGTTACTTTCTCATGATTTACCTTCTCGCTTTTAGGAAAAGTCTTGTCCCAATCCTGTACTAATTGTATCTCTTTGTCCATAGTTTCTGCTTTTACTTTTATTTGATTTCCTGCACAAAAAATGAGGGCTATTGCTATAAATGTGAATAATCTGTCCATGATTCTATTTCTTTACTATCTATGCAGTTTTGCGATACTCGCTTGGTGTCTTGCCCGTCTGAGCCTTGAAAAAGCGGACAAAGTGCTGAGGATACTCAAAGCCGAGGTGCTGGCTGATTTGCGTAATGCTGAGGGTTTCATCAACAAGTAGTTGGCGGGCTGCAGAAAGCAGCCGGTCGCTAATCAGACTCTTAGCGGTTCTGCCAGTCTCGGTCTTGACCAATTCGCCGAAATATTTAGGCGAATAGCAGCATTTGTCGGCAAAGTAGGCTACGGTAGGCAGCCCTTCACGTTCCGCTTGCTGGGCGATGTATTCGTCGAGCAGAGAGACGAACCTTCTTACCACCGAATGATTTATCTCCTCGCGCGTGATAAACTGTCGGTCGTAGAAGCGCAGGCAGTAGTTCAGCAGCAACTCGATGTTTGAAACGATGAGTTCACGCGAATGTCTATCTATAGGATGCTGAAGTTCCTGCTTGATCATTGAGAGCACATCACGGAAGATGTTTACCTCGGCAGCGGATAGGTGTAGGGCTTCGTTGCTTGTATAGTCGAAGAACTCATAGCGCGAGATGTTTTTGCCAAGCGAGGTGCGGTTGAGCAACTCGGGATGGAATGCCAATACCGTATATTTGGCAAACGGTACTTCTGGATTAGGTTTCACTTTAACCGACTGTCCTGGAGCAAACGAAGTGACGGTCATTTCGTCAAAGTCATATTCTGTTCTGCCGTATGACAATTTGCAGCCCTTGTTTTCCTTCAGAAAGAGGGCATAAAGTCCGTAGTGATGCACAGCCTCCTGTATCGGAGCGGTGTTCTCTACACGTGCAATGCTTACTAAGGGATGAAGTGTTTTCACCCCTATGAAGTCATTGAACTCCTGTATTGTATTAAAGAATAATTCCTTCATAATCCTAAGCCTTTTAATCTTCTGCAAAGATAATGCAAATGAGCGCAATGAAAGCTTGCTTTCAAATTGCCGAGTGCAGCTTATCTTCTGCAAAGATACGCACATTCTTCAAAAGAGCTTATACCTGGTTTCCGGAAGATATTACCATTATCGGAGATTTATTCCATTCTGCCATATTTCATCCCCATGCCTTCCCATTGCTCTTGATTCCTTTCTCATTTTTTTATCCAATTAATTTGAAGATCTGTTTATCCGAAGCCTCAGGCAGGATCTTTTTCAGATGCTCGAAAATCATCTGATAAGACTCTTGGGGAGTGCGGTTGCATTGGCAAGCCTCCCTGCCATAGAGATCTTCGGGAGTATTGAGTAGCGACCAACCCCAACCATATTCATGATTATGCTTGTCACGAGGATAGATGAAATCCTCGGTTACGATGTAAGTCGCCATTTCCAGTCGGGTGAGATAACCGTCAAACTTGCTTCTCATTCCCTTGACCTTCGGTCTTCCTCCTTCTTGCAAGGCATAGTTGAAGCAAGCTTCACTCAGCTCTTGCTTCGTGCGTCGGTTGTCCGTGAAACCGCAGGCAGCCCGAAGTTCTCTTGTTATGAGACTGCCCGATGATTTAAGTGTACTGAGAATGGCTCCTTCTATCGATTCTTCATTCGGGCGGGGGTATTTGCTTCTTCTATAGTTGCAGAAGTCCGGCCACCATTCCTGGCTGATGAATCCTGCTTTCTTGTTAAAGAACTTTCCGTACATACACGGCATTTCCTGCACAATCTCGCCCTTCCATTTCCATAGCGGCCAGTCCCAACCGCCTTCAGGAAGTCTTACGTAACCGCAGTCTTCTGCCACGATGTCTTCAGCAGAGAATCCTTCAATGCCACTATCAAGGAGAGGGAGGAAGCCGATTTTCTGAATCAGTTCCATCATGCCTGTTGCTGAATATATTTCTGGAAAATTCATGTTCTTCTATTTTTATCCTTTGTACTTAAACACCTTGACCATATCCTTGTCGCCACCCACGAGCTGACTACATTTATTCAACATACCAGTATCGACGAAACCGCATTTCTCCATGACCCTTCCTGATGCAGGATTGCCTGTGAAGTGGTCTGCCCAGATGTTTTCGAAATGCTTCTCGTGGATGCAGTAGTCTAGCATCAGTTTCAAGGCTTCGGTGCAGATTCCCTTGTTCCAATAAGGCTTTCCTATCCAGTAGCCCACCTCGCAGTCGTTCTTGCCGATAGGGATGTTGCTGGTGGTGTGGGTGTAGTAGCCGATGCAGCCTATAGCCTCGCCAGTCTCTTTCAACACAATCGCCCATGTCGTGTCATTATGGAAGTATGTCCGGATAATCTCCCGGCTTTCCTCTACAGACTGATGCGCCGGCCATCCTGCACGTGGTCCTACGTCAGGGTCGGAGGCGTACTTGAAGAGCGCCTCTGCATCAGATTCCTGCCAATAGCGAAGTAAAATTCTTTCTGTTTCCATCCGATTATTTCAATGTTTTGCAGTCTATCTACTATGTGCACTTACCCCAGCCAGTTGGTAAAGATAAGTATACATTCGTGCACCTTCTCAAAGAATCTCCCTATCCGGCGCTTGATGCCCTTCCAATAAATCCCATTCTTTTTAATGCTCATATACTTCATTCTTTATTTTGTTATCAATTCATTCAATTTATCCTCTCTGATAATCTTCGGCTGAGCCTTGCCAGCGAGAATGAGAATCTTCTTGCCATTACGATAAATATGAAGCTGTCGTGAGCGAACCACGGCTGTCAACTCCTCATCATTCTGCATGGCTTGCCAGATAGAATAATATATTCCCTCAGGTTCAAACAACTTTTTTTGAAGATGCGAACAGAGGTTTGTTGTATCAATAGTCATAGCCATATTTCTTTAAACTTCTTTACATACCACTTTAAAATCCCAACTCCACATCCTTGCCGAATGGTGCGAGCGAAAGCCCTGCCATCTTGAAATGTTGTTTTCCCCAAGGAATGCCGATGATGGTGATACATAAGATAAAGCCGAAGAACAGATGCACGAGGCAAGCCCACAAACCTCCGAAAATCAGCCAGAATAAATTCAGCGGAATGCGAATGCAACCTGTTGGACTATCCGTTTTCTTTACCGTAGAGCCAAAAGGCCATAGGCAGAGCAGACCAATCTTGAATGTCTGTATAGCAAAGGGGATGCCGATGATGGTACATGCAAGAGCCAGACTGCCTGTGAAATAACCGATGGCAGCTTCGAGACCTCCGAAGAGCCACCAAAGTAAGTTTCCTATTATGCGCATAAGATTATTCTTTTATATTGTTTTGATAAATCTTTCTTCCTTTGCCGAAAATTCCATCATCATTTTCTGGGCAAGGGGAGCGTACCATGTCTTTACCTCCTGCTCAGTAGGCGTATGCCCGCCAGGGAAATGGAAGGCTTGATTGTAGTGCTCCAGAAAGAGCGGACAGAAGTGGGCGATGGCGTCATTATCACCAAAAAGTCCCCACACACAATCCTTATAATATGGGTCGCAATGGTCAAACTGCACGGCTTCCAGTTCTGCAAACTCCCCAATCAGCGCCTCGTCAATCACCAGCCGCTGGTTGCCGTCCCTTCTCGGTGCCTTGTATTCATGCTCGCCGATGCGCTCCTTCAGAAACTCCGTCATCATGAAATACGGATTGCCGAGCAGGGCAGGAATGCCCACCACGGGAGCCAGCATCTGGGCGAGGAAAGAGCCGCAGCTGTTGCCAAGAAGCAAGTCTGGCTGCTCGCAGTCGATGATGGAGCGGATCTCCCTCAATGCCTCCTTTGGATGCAACGGGAGGTCGGGAGTCAGCACCACCGCCGTCCCATTGAAAGCCTCTTTCAAGGCTCTCGCCATCGGACAACTGCCTGTGGCGAAAAAACCGTGTAGGAAAAGTATCTTCTTCATGCTATAATCATTGGATTATTATGCGTCAATACTGTTTGGGATAAGATATGCTCACCCACACAATATTTGTGTAATATATCTGCAAAGATATAAAAATATATCGGTAAGTCGTGGAAATGTCTCAAAAACAGATGATTTCCACGACTTACCGATATATATTCAATATGGAAAGTGATTTCAGATATTCTTCCACGTATAAAATACTACATTAATCGGTCTGATAAAATCCATTCATCTAACAATCAAAATTCAGGCAAGCTTTAAAACCCACAAACGGTCATCATACTGTCAGAGACCTAATGGCCGATTGAGGTTAAAAGGTAATCGGCAAACATGGACGGATTACAAATCAGTTGCTTTAGAAGCGAGAAGTATGTTCACCTTGACCTTGTTTATAAAATAGAGGTAATTGAGATACTGGTTGGAAAGTTTAGCCTGCCGAAGCAGGAAATATACATAAAGGAGTAAGTATCTCTTAGACCTCTCATTGAGCGGCGGACAGGATTCGAACCTGCATTTACCATTAAAGGAGTAAGTGACTCTTTAGCCTCGCAAGGCAATAGAGAGACTATACCGCCGCAGTTGGGAAAGACGGAATACAGATTATCCCTTGATTACAGCAATCGGAAGGAGCCTGGTCTTCACCCTGATGAGGTCTGATTCATTGGCAATTACCTCCTCGATGTCTTTGTAAGCGCCGGAAGCTTCCTGCATGTCATCCTGACAACGAATGGCATGAACGATGCCTTTGGCTTCCAGACTCGCAATCTCCTGAGCCATATCCAAGGTGCGGATTGCCGCCTTTCTTGACAGGGTTCTGCCGGCACCGTGTGAGCAAGAGCAGAAGGAGTCAGGGTTGCCAAGACCCTCTACTATGTAGGAGGCTGTACCCTGTGAACCGGGAATGATGCCGGTCACACCTTCGCGAGCAAGGGTGGCTCCCTTGCGATGCACGATGACATCCTCTCCGAAGTGATGCTCCATGGCTGCATAGTTGTGCGCAATGTTTATCATCGGCTCAAACTCGATACCTTTCAGCGAGTCTGCAATCACCTCTTCGATGCGTTCCATCATCAGCTTGCGGTTGCAGAGAGCAAACTCAACACAGTATTTCATCTCGTTCCAATACATGCCGAACTCTCTTGTACCTCTTGCCAGGAAGGGGAGTCGGATGTCCGGCGACACAGACGAATGCCATATCCTGTTCTGATAGGCTGCCACCTCGTTGTAGTAGTCGCCCACCTGCTTGCCAAGGTTTCGCGAACCTGAGTGAATCATAATCCACAAATTGTCTTCTTCGTCCTTCTGCAGTTCGATGAAGTGGTTGCCTCCACCAAGCGTTCCTACCTCATGTGGAATAGAATTCTTGCGTCTGTTCACCACCTCCAGCTCCTCAATGTCGAATCCTGTTGGAAGGTATTTCTCGTCCTGTGCCTCCTTGTGGTGTTCCATTCCGAGAGGAATACGCTGGCGGATACCTCTCATGATTTCCTTTCTCAACACCTGCTGTGAAATCTCTGAGACCTTCCAGTTGGTCTTCACGGCACACATACCGCAACTGATGTCCACGCCGACCGCATTAGGGATGACTGCATCTTTGCATGCAAGCACACCACCGATAGGCATTCCCTTACCTGCATGTACATCGGGCATGATGGCCAGGTGATGGAAAAGGAATGGAAGAGTAGTAAGATTCTCAATCTGCTGCATGGCGTTCTCTTCTACATAGTCCGTCCAGATCTTCACCGGACGATTGTTAATAATCCTAACTTCCATTTTTACTTTCTTTTGATGGTTATACATTATATTATTTAGTGGTGCGTAAGCTCAGCTTCCAACCCGAATCAGTCTCATTAAGGCTTGATTTGATGCCTTATTGTTCTCGTCGAATTGCAGGTGCAAAGTTACAGATGCGCTGCGCAGTCTTTCTGCGTAATGCGAAAAGACTTGCAGAAATTTATGAAAAAAGTCCGCTTTTCAGGCGCTCCGCAAATAGGTTGCGTAGAAATTGTGTATCTTTGTGGCGTTAATAGTCAATAACTAGTAATTTCCTTGGATTATGCCAGCCAATAAAAATGCTTTGATTCGTTATAAGACGATCGATAACTGTCTTCGCAACAAGTACCGACGTTGGACACTCGAAGACCTTGTCGATGCGTGTTGTGATGCGCTATATGATATGGAGGGTATCCGCAAGGGGGTGTCAGTCCGTACCGTTCAAGGCGATATTCAGATGATGCGCTCCGACAAACTTGGCTATAATGCGCCTATCGAGGTCTATGACCACAAGTATTACCGTTATGCCGAAGAGGATTATTCGATAGCCAACATGCCGTTGTCGCAGAACGACTATGAGGTGATGCAGGAGGCTGTTGATATGCTCCGTCAGTTGGAGGACTTTGACCAGTTCTCCGAAATGACGGATGTGGTGCGGCGTCTTCAGGACAAGTTGGCCATCAGCAAGGGCAATCGCAAACCCGTCATCCACTTTGATAGTGTGCCAGATCTCAAAGGCCTGAAGCTGCTCAATCCTCTCTATAATTATATCGTGCACAAACAGACTGTCCGAATCATGTACCAGTCGTTCAATGCCACCGAACCGACAGAATACATCTTCAGTCCATATATTCTGAAGGAATTCCGCAACCGATGGTTCATTTTCGGATGCAAGGTGTCGGATCATCGTCTTTATAACCTGGCGCTTGACCGCATAGTGGGAGTGGAGCCACATGAAGCACCCTATTACGAGAATCCCGAGTTCGATTCAGAACATTTCTTTGATGACGTGATAGGGGTGAGCAAGAACCTGCGCGATACTCCACGCCGCGTTAAGTTCTGGGCCAATGCCGAGCAGAGTAAGTACATCAAGACCAAGCCACTTCATCCTTCACAGAAATTGAAGAGTGAGAATCCGGAGGACGGCAGTTGTGTTTTTCAGATTGAGGTCTGTATCAATTTAGAAATGTATTCGGTATTCATGAGCTATGGTCCGGGTGTAAAGATTCTATATCCACATTATGCTGTGTCTTACATGAAAGACAAACTGCGTGAGGCAGCATCTTTATATGATATGAAAGTCTGAAGATTTTTCCATGACAGTGCAGATAGATTGCATTATGTGTTGGAAAAATAGAGGCTCCCCAATTATAATATTTAGTGACATTTAATTGATATCCAAGCTTTTTTATGCCATTCACTTGCCGATGCAGAACTCCCGGAATATTTTCTGGAGCGTTTCTTCTGTTGTGATCCGCTCTTCGCCGGTGATGTCGGCGAGGTGGTCGATGACCATGCGGAGGTCTTCGGCAAGGAGGTCGCCGCTGAGACCGATGTTCATGGAATCGATGACACGCTGCAGACATTCGTCGGCACGGAGAAGGGCAGAGTAGTGGCGGGCAGAGGTTATCACGATGTCGCTCTCTGAAATCTGGGGTATGTCGGCTGCCTCTACGATGAGCTGCTCAAGCTGTGGAATGTTGGTGCCGTATTTGGCGCTGATGTCCACAGTCTTGTAGTCGGTGCCGGCCAAGGAGTCCGACAACCATTCTGATACCAGACCGGTAGCGGCAGAAGGGGCCTTGACAGACTTGTCAGCCGAAGTCGTTTCGCCAGACTTGTCAATCTTGTTTCTCACCACGATGAGTCTCTTTCCGTCCACACGCTCCTTTATGTCGTCGATTTCAGCCGTTGTAGGCTGCCGGTCGATAAGCCAGAGCACTATCTTCGCCTCCTGCATCTTCTGGTAAGTGCGCTCTATGCCGATGCTTTCCACTACGTCGTCAGTGTCACGGATGCCGGCGGTGTCAACGACGCGGAACTGTATGCCGTTGATGATGGTGGAGTCTTCAATGAAATCGCGTGTCGTGCCGTGTACGTCGCTCACGATAGCCTTCTCCTCATGTAGCAGGAGGTTGAGCAGCGTGCTCTTGCCCACGTTGGTGTTGCCGACGATAGCCACCGGTATGCCGTTTTTCAGTGCGTTTCCGATTTCAAACGAATGGATGAGCGATACGAGCCGCTGATGGATGTCGTTGGCAAGGGCGTATAGCTCCGTGCGGTCGGCAAACTCCAGTTCCTCGTGGTCAGAGAAGTCGAGTTCCAGTTCCAGTAGCGAAGTGAGCTTCAGCAGATGCTCGCGCAGGTCAGACAGCTCGTTGCTGAAGTGTCCCTTCAGTTGGCTGAGTGCCATGTCGTGAGTGGCCTTGTTGGTAGAGCTGATGAGGTCAGCCACGGCTTCAGCCTGCGAGAGGTCCATCTTGCCGTTGAGGAAGGCACGCTGCGTGAACTCACCCGGTCCGGCAGCCGCGCAGCCGTTCTCTATCAGCAGCGTCATCACCCTCTGCAGTATATACGCCGAGCCATGACAGGAAATCTCCGTGGAGTCTTCGCCCGTGTAAGAATGGGGAGCACGGAACACGCTCACCAGCACTTCGTCCACGGTCTCTCCCTTTCCGTCGGTTATCCTGCCGAAGGCGATGGAGTATGGCGCTCTGTCGTGCAGCTGCCTGTCGGCTTTTCCCGCCGGCGAGAAAATCTTTTCCGTTATCTCAATCGCCTCATTGCCAGAGACTCTTATTATTCCTATCGCACCGCCCTGTGCGGTGGCTATTGCGCATATCGTTGGGTCGTTATTCATTTTTTGTCTTTTAATAAGTGCAAATGTACGCTTTTTTATTTAATTTTGCACTCGATAAAGAATATGACTTCCATAATAAGAGAAGAAATGTTTTTTGGGATGGTCATTTCAATAGGATAAAGAAAACAAACAACGGTAGCGATACAGCACGTGGATTTACATATATTCAACCCCGAACACGATATAGCACTCGCTTATGACGTGCCACACCTCACGATACCCCATGTGGCTCAGGAGATGCGTATGAATCTTGGTTTTCTGCCCGCTTTCTGGGCGAAAGATGGAGATGCCGTTCTCGTTGACGACATCAAATATGCCCTGAAAGCATCCAAACAGTATAAGGGGATGATTGCCGACGTGCTGTTCGTGGAGAAGACCGACCTCGCCTCGCTGCCCCTTGATGGCGTGAAACCCTGGGGATGGGACCGCAGGGTATGTGCGGAACTCGCCGAAAACGGAGTCGCCGCCGACATCCTGCCCACCGAGGGACAGCTTGCCGACGTGCGCCGCTTCTCAGACCGCGAGCAGACGAAGGAAATGCTGCACGCGGTGAGAAAAGAAATTGAAGGCGACACCTGTGGCGAGAGCTTCGTGGCTACTGCCATGGATGAGGCTCAAAGCATCATCCGCCAGCTGGGCAATGCCGTGGTGAAAGCCCCGTGGAGCTCGTCGGGCAGGGGAGTGCGCTATGTCAGCGACGCTGCCGACCAGCCCAAACTGTCATGGATAAGACACACGCTGCAACATCAGGGCAAGGTGACGATAGAACCCCGCTATAACAAGATGTGCGACTTCGCCATGGAGTTCGTCTCCACTCCCGATGGAGGCGTGAGATATTGCGGACTGTCGGTGTTCAAGACCCTCAACGCCCAGTATACGGGCAATGTGGTGGGCAGCGAGTGCTTCAAGCGCGACCTTCTCAGCCGCTATGTCAGCCAGCCGCTTCTCGACGACATAGCCTGTCGTCTGGAGCATAATCTCACCGCCATGCTCTCCGGACGCTATGCGGGAGAACTCGGCGTCGACATGATGGTAGTGGCTGGAGCCGAAGGCGACAGGTTCCTGCTCCATCCGTGTGTGGAGATAAACCTGCGCCGCACGATGGGGCATCTTGCCCTCTCGCTCTATGGCGGTGATGACGAGCACGCACGGTTGATGAGCATCGTACACGACGTGAACTACCAGCTGAAGCTGCAACGCATCGAAGGCGAATACGTCAACGTGTTGTAAGGCGAAACAGACAATTACTAACAAATCAAAATAGCATAACCGATTATGAAAAGAAAGCACCTTCTGCTGATGATGCTCGCATTGCCTATGGCAGCGCTGGCACAGTACAAGTCGCAGGTGTGGAGCCCAGACAATGGCAACGGCACCTACACCAACCCCGTTATCAATGCCGACTATAGCGACCCCGACGTGTGTGTCGCCGGCGAAGACTATTACCTCACGGCAAGTTCTTTCAACTGCATCCCCGGTCTGCCCATCCTCCATTCCAAGGATCTGGTAAACTGGGAGATAGTAGGCCATGCCGTTAAGGAACTGGAGCCGAAGCAGGAATTCGACCGGCCATCCCATGGCAACGGCATCTGGGCACCGTCAATACGCTATCACAACGGCGAGTTCTATATCTATTGGGGCGATCCCGACTATGGCGTGTTCATGGTTAAGACCAAAGACCCGGCCGGCGAATGGTCGAAACCGCTGTGTGTGATTCCGGGCAAGGGACTGATAGACACCACACCACTCTGGGACGACGACGGCCGCTGCTATCTCGTCAACGCATACGCCAACAGCCGTTCGCGTTTCGCCTCCGTAATCGCTATCCGTGAGTTGTCTGCCGACGGTACTAAACCCATCGGCAATCCCGTGATTATCTACGACGGCAACGGCACCGAGAGCCGCACCTGCGAAGGACCGAAGATATACAAGCGCGACGGATGGTATTGGGTGATGTTTCCTGCCGGCGGAGTGCCTACTGGCTTCCAGGTGGCGATGCGCTCCAAGAGTCCGTTCGGTCCATACGAGAGCAAGGTGGTTCTCGCCCAGGGCAAGACAAAGATAAACGGTCCTCATCAGGGCGCATGGGTACACACCAAATTCGGCGAAGACTGGTTCCTGCATTTTCAGGACAAGGAAGCCTACGGCCGCGTGGTACATCTGCAGCCTGTGACATGGAAGGACAACTGGCCAGTGATGGGCGTAGACAAAGACGGCGACTACTGTGGCGAACCCGTCACGACATACCGCAAGCCGAAGACCTCAGGCAAGGTGCAGGTGGTGAATCCGGCAGAGAGCGATGAGTTCAGCGACACCAGACTCGGACTGCAATGGCAATGGCATGCCAACTACAATGAGACCTTCGGTATGCCGACAGCCTTCGGTTCGTATAGAGTATACACCCACAAGGTGTCGGAGAAATTCCAGAACCTCTGGGAAGTGCCCAACCTGCTGCTGCAGAAGACACCAGCCGACAAGTTCACAGCCACCACCAAAATCCGTTTCACATCAAAAGACCAGAACCAGACCGGCGGACTGCTGATGATGGGTCTTGACTATTCTGGCCTTGTGGTGAAGTGTGTGGGCAATGATTTCCAGCTCCTTCAGATTTCATGCAAGAGCGCCGACAAGGGCAAACCGCAGACGGAGCAGCTTATCGCCACACTCAAGCCAACAGCAGTAGACCAGATAGACTATCAGCCAGGCACTCACATCGACATCTATATGCGTATGAGCGTGAACGATGGCAAGATGCATTTCTCTTACAGTCTCGACGGCAAGAAGTACACCAAGTGTGGCACCGAGTTCACCATGCGCGAAGGCAAGTGGATAGGAGCCAAGATAGGCTTCGTGGCATACGAGCCAGGACAGAAGACCAACCGCGGCTGGATTGATGCAGACTGGTTCAGAGTGACAAAATAAGCCCAAATCTATTCTATATCCCATCAGGGCTGACACCTTATTATTGCAATGAAGTGTCAGCCCTGTTTCGTACAGTATAAACATAACAGTTAGCATATAGTCCATCAGCCTCCTGCGATGTCCACCAGTCTAAAATGAAACTTGTATACCACAGGTTGCACGGATAAAACTGTTGGCTCGAATATGATTTTAGATAAAAAACGGTCTACCGATTGATAGTTAGACAAAAACCGGTCTGCCGAAATGATTTTTAGACAAAAACCGGGACAAACCCCTGTATATATTTTCCGAGCCTTCGGCTTGTCTTCTGTCGTACGGAGTTCCCTTACGAGAGCGAGCTCTCGTCGTGCCCTCCGTCCTCCATCCGACGAGGGTGCACCATAAATGACCATAGTCAATTATGACACACCCTCTTTGTGATATTTTAAAAGAGGGTGTGAATTTTGACACACCCCCATTTTGCATTAGGGGAGGTTTACCTCCATTACCAAGCATTTTCAATTATTACCAAAACTTACTTTCGGTTTCTTCTGAAATAGTCTTAATAGAAAAATCGTACTTTAGTGAAACCATGCCTTTTGCTCCTTGGCTATTTTTTCTATGCCGACCAACAATATATCCCTAAGAATTCTGCCGTAGTCATCTGTGTTCACGCCAAAATAATCTGGGCGATGAAGCACAAGCATCATATCACAAGCATCAAAAAACGGGATCAAATGATGTATGGTCAAAGTTTGGATAATATAGCTGTGAACTCAAATCGCTTTTACCACCATCCACCTTGCAGGTGCCGGTAACAACAATCGGAATATTGAGTTTAATTGCTATTGTCTTTAGAATTTGACATATTTCTTCAATACCGGAAATGCCATATTTAGCACAAAAGATATTGCGCAAACCATCGACAAAAAATAGCTTTTATGCCATTAACTTTTGCTGTATTTTCTGCTGTTTCACCAAGCAAATTGTCTTCAGGTTTATCTCTGTACCAGTCAAGTGGATCTGTACATCAAGGCAGTATGTGCTGAATATCTATATCGGTAACAATGCTTACGCAGATGTATTCCAGACTGATTTTGAATATCGCCTACAACTTATGGATATGATACAGAGTATTGTCTCAAGTCGCATTGTGGGGTAAGGGGATGTTGTTGGCTGAAGTGGATATTTCAGTTCAAATTATTTGCAAATTTAGCAATTAGAGGACGTGTACACGCAAGAAGGACGTTGAAGGGCTTAGTTGCGGATTTGAGGAACATCACAAATATTTAATTCAATAACTGTAACTATTCAGCGGTAGCGCTGCACCCTTAATCCACGATTGAAATATACTGCAAGAAGACCTATAAAAAGGCAAAACAAAGTGTCTCTATTTCTTGCGTATGTGGGATATTTTTCGTATCTTTACACCTGTGAAAGAGAAAGTTACGGACATATCAAAAGTGCTGCAAGACATGACGGCAGAGATGCGGTTGATGCGTGAAACCATCAATCAGCAATATGCTGAGATTGCCAAACTGAACCGTAACATAGAAGCTCTGAATCGTCAACTACGCAAGAAGGACGAAGAAAATGCAAGACTTAAAGAGCGTCTGTCCAAATACGAGAAGCCCAAGAAGAATTCCGGCAACAGCAGCACTCCGCCAAGCAAGGAGACTATGAAAGACGAGATAGTCAGAAGGACAAAAAGTCTCCGCAAACCAAGTGGAAAGAAGCCAGGCGGACAGGAAGGTCATAACGGCCACAAACTATCCTGCTCTCCTTCGCCAGACGAGACAATTGATGACACGCCTAACTATTGCACTCATTGCGGTGGCACGCTCGCAGACGCAGAGCGTGTGCTTGACTATGTAACGCAGGTAATCTCAATTCCAGAACTGAATCCGGTAATCAAGGAGATACGCCACTATGTGATGGTATGCAAGAATTGTGGCGAACGTATTCGTACCGCACCAAGACGCAAGTCTAACGATGTGGTCTACGATGCAAGCGTAAAGTCACTTGTCGTGTATCTCAGTGTCGTGCAATTTCTTCCATACGGCCATATAGCAAGTTTTTTGCGTGAGGTGTTCGGGCTTGCTCCGAGTGAAGGTTCGCTTGTGAACTGGGTGAAGGAAGCGAAAAGAAACGCACAGCCTGCCATTGAAAAGATTAAGGAGTATATCATGTCGTCAAGTGTTGTCGGTTTCGACGAGAGCGGATGCTATTGCAACAAACGTCTTGACTGGGCATGGATAGCGCAGACAGTTTACTACACCTTACTATTCCGTGCTGACGGCAGAAACTCAGAAGTATTGACGGACAAGTTCGGCGACAGCCTGGAACGAATGACTGCCGTAACGGACCGTCATAGCGCATACTTTGCACTTCAATTCCTCAACCATCAAGTTTGTATGGCACACCTGCTGCGAGAGTTGCAGTATTTGTCAGAATTGAACGACAAGCAGGATTGGTCCGACAAGATAGCAAGCTTGTTCCGTGAAGCCATACATGAGAGAAACTCGAACCCATCTGCGATAATATCCAAGACATCGTGGCTGGAACGCTTAGACAGCCTGCTCAAACTGAATATCTGCAATTTTGGCAAGAAGTTTGAAACACTCAAGAAAGGATTGATAAAATGTCGTGACTACATATTCAATTTCCTTGAAGACCCAATGATACCATCTGACAATAATGGAAGTGAACGGGGAATACGCAAGTTGAAAATCAAGTTGAAGAATTCCTGCACATTCCGTTCTGATTTTGGGGCAGATGCATTTCTTGAATTACCTTCAATCGTTGAAACTGCCAAGAAACACAACAAGACTCCGTTCAATGCAATTCAAGCCTTATTTGAGGCTTGAAACCCCGCCATGCCCTACCGCTGAATAGTTACCAATAACTTGAATTATGTTTCCAATAGTTAAAACTATCTTCATATTTTTCTCTACAACATTATATTGCCATTTAGCAGGTATAGAATTTATAACAATATCAAGAGGATTGTAGGAAAATATTACATTTTCTTTACTTATTAGGCTATCAGTCTTTGAGTCTATAAAATACACAGAAGCGTAGACGTTATATTCAAATGAATGTTTGTGAGAAACAATAAGTGTGTTCGGACGTGGTGCAAAGTTATTATAATACCTATGCTTTATCTTGTTTTTAATAGCTTCAACTTCTTTGCGCATAGTATTAATCTTTGCATCCCATTCCTTTTTTATAGGCTTTTTATCGTCCTGTGAAATAAATGGCATTCCAGGACCTGTTCTATCATACATATAATTTGCGAGTCTATCTTCCTCGTCGCTGATTTTATATTCTATATCAGCTGCATGTTTAGCCAACTTCCAAATCACACTATCTGCTAAAGGATTATCGCCATCTTCAACAAAAATCTCCGTCGTTTTGATTGCATTCCACTTTTTAATATACTCTCCTTCATATCCTTTCCACCAACCATGATTAGCTCTAACTATTTCGCTAATCTTATTGTCTCTGCAAGAGGCCAGTCCGCATATAAATAAGTAAACTAACGACGTTACAATAGTAAACTTCATTGAATCTGCATACATCACACGACGATGCTTTGAGATGGCGGATATTACTCGTCTCCACGATAAAAAATATAGTTGATTCATAAACTTATAATAGGACAGTTCTCTATAATTAATTAGAGGCGCATCACAAGGATGCACCCATAACCTCCAAAATTCCATTATGACTCAAATCTGAGTATCATTAACAGGTATGCAATTACGAGAGTATACTAAATGTGGACAGTATTACAAAAGCTATTGGGCTCAAGATTGTTGTGAAGATTGGGAAGAGGAATATAGATTAAGTAACCTCTTATAATCAATGTTGTCAGCGCATAAACGCATTTCATAGCGCATATTTGCTGACTTCTGTTTAATAAGTAATACCTGTTTTATTTAATATTTTTCGAGCTTCTTTGTTTCCAATACTTGCCATTTCTTGGATTTGAGCAAGGAAACCATCTAAAGACCAACTGCCTGCTTCGTAAGATTCGTAAGCAATATAGAAGGCCCAACTATCAATAGTATCTGTTCGATATGATTTTTGACTTTTCTTCAAATAACCATTACAATCCTTCCACAGATAGCCTTTTTCAAGTTGCAAGTGCATTTCCATACAACGAAGCGCTATTTTATATTCAATTGCGGCTGTATTGTGATTTCCTTGTATACTATGAATAGCAGCCATTGCGGCAGCTGTCCAAGCTCTATCCTCGTCTGTCCCAAACGCCTTGTCGAAACTTCTCTCATAATACGCCAGTGCTTCATCGTATTTCTTCAACCCCAAGCATACACCGGCCATCGTACTATAAATGTCTACCTTATTTTCATCATAATAAGAATAGTCCTCAATGTTATTTAAGACCTCATAAGCAGTTTCGAAATCCCTATCAAAATAGCAAGTTTTAGCATATTGATATATTCCATATGCAGAAAGGCCATCTACAGCATAGGCCTTTTGTAGCATTTCTTTGGCTTTGGAATATAATTGCATTTCAGTATACTCCTTGGCTTTATCAATCCACTTTTGAATTTGGGCATCTTTATCTTCATCATTCACTGAAGCATCCTTAATAATCAGTTTATTCCCCTGAAGTTCAATTCTTCCCAACTTTTGAATAGCAGTTTGCCCAAGAAGCATCGGAGCGGATGCATTCTGCATTACAGTTGCTTCAACATTGTAGAGATGTAATCCTGCAATTTCAATGTCCTTTAGAACTATCTTGGTATGGTCTACAATTCTGCCGTCTGCTGTGCCGGACTTACCTTGACCTTTAATGTCATCTGCGGAAATGTAGTCATTTTCTAGTAAGTAGTTTGCCATCGACGACGAAATAGAAACAGAACTAGCTCCTGTATCAAAAATGAATTTCATTTTTGCTCCATTCACTAAACAGGGAATTTTGTAAACTCCATTTTCTTTCTCCATATTAATCATCACCTCTGATTGCGCACAAAGATGCATAACACCTATGAGCAGCATTGAAAGACACAATATAAAACGTTTCATATGTTATTTTTAATTTTTTATTATCTTAATTCCGCAACACTATTATAAATTAAAATTTTTAAGTACCTGAGCAACTAAAAGTTCTTAGACTAGTCAAGCGGCAAAGCCGAGCTACTCAGGATTTTGCCATGTCGAAGAATTCACTTATTTTAGTGTTGTAAAAAGAAAACAAGAAACTCCAACGATATACATGGTAAAAATACAAATTAAATCTGAGAAACTCACTCCTTTTGGAGGAATATTTTCGTGAGTGGAGCAATTTGACTCCACATTGTATTACTCATATTACTCGTATTGCCAATATTTATCGTCCACGCTTTCTCTTGTGCATTGCAGGACGCATCATTGCCGCAGATTGAGCAATACAACGCCGCCACCAATGTTCATCGTCTTCATCCTTGTCACGTCCCCAACCAGTACTAGGAGAACTGCTTCCTCCGCAAGATTGGGCATAAGTAGTTGCCTCACGGATATAGCCGAGAACCAAGAGCATGGCACAGTTGATTACGTTGTCGGTGTTTGTTGTAAGGTCATTATATCCCGATCCGTCAAGGATTTCTTGTTGACGGTCTGATAAAGAAGGGATTAGTGGCTCTATGGAATTTGTCAGCATTTTGTTGTAAGTCCAAAGGATGTTTTTCTGAATAGCCGTAGCTTTCAAATCATTGTCTTCACCAAGACTTTTAAGCATTTCACGATGCTCCTCCCTCATTTCCGCAATTCTGGTTTTCGCTTCATTGATAGTATCATTGGCATCGTCAAGCATCTTGTATCGTACTGCCAACTTCTCGCCTATACCTTCCATCTCGTTGCGTAACTGAGCACTCTTGTTAGCCAATTCGTCGTTGTCAGCACCAGAGTGACCAAGTTGCTGGGCTATTTGGTCAATCTGCGTTTGTATATCATCTTTCCGGGCTTGCAGGTTGGCTATCATGGTAGAAATACCTTTCAGTTTGATTTCTGCACGGTGAATTTGCTTCAACAAGTCTTTCCTCGTAGACTGGAGATTACATACTTCTGACACAAGTTCTCGTAAAATACATACAGGCGATAAACCAAGATAAAACCACGTCCTGTGAACCTAATGCCAGATATTACCGAAGTAACCCTATTCCTCTCCCTTTAGGGGGAGGTTAGGAGGAGGCTTTTCATGAGGAATGTTAGGAGAAGTCTTTATCGCAGGACGTGGGTTTATCTTGGTTTTTGTCTAATAATCATTTCGGCTTGTCTTCTGTCGTTTGGAGTTCCCTTACGAGAGCAAGAAAAAACCATTGGGGGTTTATCTTGGTTTTTGTCTAAAAATCATTTCGGCTTGTTTTTCTGTCGTTTGGAGTTCCCTTTGCCCTTACGAGAGCAAGAAAAAACCATCGGGGGTTCATCTTGGTTTTTGTCTAAACTCAGAGGACAGATTACTCATTAAAAGCCAAACAAAAACCACTCTTCTAAAAAAGCAAAATCCAAGCAAGCCCTAATGATCGATTTTGGTTAAAACAAAGTGTCATAGTATCATTCCGTCTTCCAAATACACCCCTAAAACCTTATAGGCAAACGACTTAACCTAATGCTACTTTTCGGAATGTTTTACAGAAAAGTATCACAAAAGTATCATCGAAGTATCATCCTTTCCGTCCGTCCGGATTTTCCTCCTAACGTGGGGAATGAAACCCCACATTATGGGGTTCTGTTCCCCACGCTGTGGGGGGGGGATCAAAGTCTATGTTTTATACATCACAAGTCTGTTTTTCAGTCCATGAATACAACTTGAATATAGCCTCAAAACGGTCGTTAGACCATCTAATCCCCAAAGATGTTGATTACCCAAAAGGCTCGGAAATATCCACTCCATACGTCGAATATTTGTTGTGGTAGTTGACAAGAATCATATGACGGGAGAGTAAGCGTATCCGCGATGCTAGTGTATACAGTCAAAAAAATATCGCCCAAGTTTTTATTCTTGAGCGATATTTTTTGTTTGACTAGCATGTGTATTGTCTAATGGGTGCAAGTCCCTAACGAGCCCAAGTAGTGGGAATCGTCCAGCCAGAGAGACAAGGGTGTCCGTGGTGACGCGGAATCTGAAAGAAGTCAGCGGCAAACATCTGACCCAACGCACAGAAACTTGATATAAGGCTACTTGTAGGGATAAGGCTGCAAAAAGAGTCAAAGTCCTATAACTACTCGGAACTACAAGTAGTAAATCAAGTGGGTATAAGATGGAAAGACAATATGCTTAACTAGTGAGGTCTCCCGGACATGACGATTAGTTGCTTTTACGAAAACCATGGAGTAAAGCTTGCCGTGAGAAGTCAGCAGACGCCATAGTAGTGCAACACTCGATAACGCTGCATGAAGGGCAGAACCTAACAATCAAGCGATAGTAATTGAAACATACCTTATGAAGGAAAGAATGC